>Ga0206679_10001510_pt1 | contig 19200 bp, 10 predicted proteins | sample M110012015metaG_FD_155464 | JGI IMG/M metagenome (GOLD analysis project Ga0206679, IMG submission 155464) | Ammonia-oxidizing marine archaeal communities from Monterey Bay, California, United States - M1 100m 12015 | ecosystem: Environmental > Aquatic > Marine > Intertidal zone | place: USA... | reverse complement strand
CTTCACCCCAGCACCGGCCATCCAGACCGTGAAGGCGCGACCGTGGTGGTCGCGGCCATACTTGGGCGAGTCCACCTCGCCCTGCACGTACGGCGTGCGGCCGAACTCCCCGGCCCAGATCACCAGCGTGTCCTCGAGCAGACCGCGCGCCCGCAAATCCTGAACGAGCGCCCCGGATGCCATGTCGGTGTCGTCGCACTGCATTCTCAGTTGCTGTGACAAACTCCCGTGCGTGTCCCAGCCGACGTGGAACAACTGGATGAAACGCACACCGCGCTCGGCCAGCCGCCGCGCAAGAATGCAGTTCGCCGCGTACGTGCCGGGCGTGCGCGAGTGTTTGCCGTACAGGTCAAAAACGTGATCCGGCTCGTCACTGAGATCGGTCAATTCCGGCACGCTCATCTGCATGCGGTAGGCCATCTCGTACTGGGAAATGCGTGTGGTGATCTCCGGATCACCGACTTGCCGAAACTTCATCTCGTTGAGCTTGGCCAGGTCGTCGAGCAGGCCGCGCCGCACCTCGCGACTGACGCCCTTCGGGTTGGACAGGTACAGCACCGGCTCGCCGGTTGTTCGAAACTTGACCCCCTGCAACCGTGACGGCAAAAAACCGGAGCCGTAGTAGTAGTCGAACAATAACTGCCCGCATGTGCCATGCTGGTCGCGCGACATCATCACCACATATCCGGGCAGTTCCTGTGACTCGCTGCCGAGGCCGTAGTTTAGCCAGGCGCCCATGCTTGGACGGCCGGGAATCTGGCTGCCGGTCATGAGTAGCGTCATCCCGGGTGAGTGGTTGATCGCCTCGGTGTGCATCGACTTGATGAAACAAATCTCGTCGGCGACCGCACCGATGCCAGGCAGCAGTTCACTGAGCCAAGCGCCACTTTGGCCGTGCCGGCTGAACTTGAACTCCGTCGGCTGGATCGCCAACTTTTGCTTGGCGGTCATCGTCGTCAACCGCTGGCCCATGCGCACCGAGGGCGGTAGCTCCTTGCCGCGCCACGCTTGCAGGCCCGGCTTGTAGTCGAACAGATCGGTGTGGGAAGGCGCGCCGGACTGGGTGAGATAAATTACCCGCTTAGCCTTGGCCGGAAACTGCGGGAAGCCTGTCCGCCCACCGGTTGCTGCTTGGCCAAGGCCGGGCCCAAGCAGCGAGGCCAGGGCCGCCGCGCCGATGCCGGTGGCTCCGCGCCCAAGGAACTCGCGCCGTGTAAGCGCCAACCGGTTGTTCGCCAACAGATCCATTCGTGAACGGGGTCGAAGTTATACCGGCCGCCTGGCTAAGCGCAAGCAGCTGCACTATCGACTCAGTCGATGGCAGGATTGATTTTATCAATTGGCGTAAAATCGTGACAGAAGGTAGGCTGCGCCCCGCCAACCAGAAAATGGACAGCGCAAACCCAACCAACAGCCAGCCAAGCGGATCGCTCCGTGGCTTCTGGAGCCTATTCGTTACCCAGTTTCAGGGCGCGTTCAGCGACAATCTCTTTCGATACGTTGTTCTGTTTATGCTGACAGCTCATTTCGCTGATGACCTTGATCAAAGGGACAAATTGATTCCGCTTGTTGGCGCCTTGTTTGTTTTGCCATTCGTTGTGTTTTCGATGGTGGGTGGTTTTTTGGCAGATCGGTTCAGTAAACGCACGGTAACAATTGCGACAAAGGTTGCTGAAGTGGTCATCATGTGTGTGGCGTTGGCAGGTTTTGTTTTTGATCAGATTTATTTCCTTCTAGCCGTTATTTTTCTCATGGCTTCTCAGAGCGCTTTTTTTAGTCCATCGAAATATGGAATTTTGCCGGAGTTGCTGGAGGAGAAACGATTATCTTGGGGGAATGGTATTTTCAGTGCAGGAACCATGATTGCGATTATTGCTGGCACTGGTTTGGCTGGGTTTTTGTCGGATAGTTTCAAGGAAGGGTTGCACTGGGTCGGTATTATTTTGGTCGGCTTAAGCCTGATTGGCCTTTTTACAAGTACGTTCATCACCAAAGTTCCGCCAGCAAACCCGCTCAAAAAGTTTAAAGCCAATTTTTTTGGTGAGGTCTTTCGGCAATTTAAGAAAGTGAGGAAGGATCGAGTTTTGTTTTTGGCGGTACTCGGCAACGTATATTTTTGGAGCCTGGGGATTGTTCTCCAAACGTCTGTCCTGCTTTATGGAAAGGATCTTTTGAATTTATCCGACACGGGAAGCGGTATCCTGCAGGCCTGCATGGCTATTGGCATTGGGGTGGGAAGCTTCATGGCGGGTTATCTTTCGGGTAACAAAATTGAGTATGGGTTTATCCCGTTGGGGGCGCTTGGGATAGGTGTTTTTAGCTTCCTGGTTGCAGTGGGTGCCTTCCCTCTTCAGTTTTTAGTCGCAGAGATCAGCACATTGCAGGAGTGGCTGGGTTACAGGGATCTGATTGAGGAAAACATTGCGAATGTGATATGGAACCAATCGCTTGACGTGTATCAAGCAGGAATGTGGTTCGTTTTATTGGGTGTAATGTGCGGGTTCTTCATTGTTCCGATCATGGCCATCATTCAAAAACGGCCTGCCCCCGATGAGAAGGGTGGCGTTATTGCCATGGAGACGTGGTTTACAAATGTGGGGATGCTTGTTGCAATACAAGGGATTTACACATTGTTGACTGTCGTCTTGGGGTTTGCGCCGGACAAGGTTCTTCTTGTTTGTTCCATAGCGACATTTATTGCCACGGCTTACATCATCTACCTGCTGCCTGATTCGCTCGTTCGGCTTATGGGCTTCTTTATTACCAAAACGATTTACAGGCTGAACATTGTCGGGCGAGACAACATCCCGGAGCGGGGCGGGGCGCTGTTTGTCTGCAATCACTTGTCCTTTATTGATGTGTTGTTGCTGCAAGCCTCCACGGATCGGCCGATTCGGTTCATCATGTATGCGGGGTACATGAAACAAAAGGTGCTGGGAACCTTTGCGCGGATCATGAAGTGCATCCCGATCTCCTCCGAGTCGCGGCCGCGTGACCTGATTAAGTCGCTCAAGGTCGCTAGCCAGGCGATTCGCGACGGGGAGGTGGTCTGTATTTTTGCCGAGGGGCAGATCACGCGCACGGGGCAGATGCTGCCGTTCCGGCGCGGCTATGAGAAAATCATGAAGGACGTCGGTGCGCCAATCATCCCGATCCATCTCGACGGCGTGTGGGGCAGTATCTTCAGCTACTCGCGCAGCCGGTTTTTCTTCAAGCTGCCCCGGCGTATCCCGTACCGCGTGACGGTGAGCTACGGCGCTGCGCTGCCGCACGACGCCCCGCCGGCCAAGGTGCGCGAGGCGGTGCAGGAATTGGGCGCGGACGCCTGGGCGTATCGCAAGCGCTACATGAAGCCACTGCACCGGAGCCTCGTGCGGGCGTTCCGGAAACATCCGTTTCGGTTCTTTGCGGCGGACGCCAAGCGCGGCAGCGTGAGTTGCGGCGGCGCGCTGGTTAGTACGGTTGCGCTTGGCCAGGTACTGCGCCGCAAGTGGGAGGGACAGGAGATGGTCGGCATCCTCATGCCACCGACGGTGGCCGGCGCGCTGGTCAACTACGCTGCATTGTTGACCGGCCGTGTGCCGGTGAACCTCAACTACACCCTCTCGGCGGATGCGCTGCGTTCTTGCATCGAGCAGTGCAATATCCGCACGGTGGTCACGTCGAAAGCATTCATCGAGCAGCTCAAACTCGACGTGCCGGTGGAGACCGTTTTGCTGGAGGACGTCGCCAAGTCGATCGGCGCAGTGAACAAACTCGCTGCCGCCCTGGCCGCGGCGCTGTTGCCGGCTGGGCTACTGGAGAGGCTTCTCGGCAGCAAACACAAGGCAGCGATGGACGACCTGGCCACGGTCATTTTCTCGAGCGGCAGCACCGGCGCGCCGAAGGGCGTGATGTTGTCTCACTACAACGTGGTTTCAAACATCCAGCAGGTTGGCCAGGCGTTTGCGCTGGATCGGAATGACCGGATTCTCGGTATCCTACCGTTTTTCCACTCTTTTGGCTTCACCGGCACGTTGTGGCTGCCGGCGCTGCTCGGCTCCGGCGCGGTGTATCATCCGAACCCGGTCGATGGCCGGGGCATCGGCGATCTGGTGGGCGAGCATCGGGCGACGTTCCTGCTGGCCACGCCGACGTTCCTGCAGATTTACATGCGCGCCTGCACGCCGGAACAGTTCGGCAGCGTGGAGTTCGTCCTGGCCGGAGCGGAAAAACTGCCGGAGCGCGTGGCCGCGGCGTTCGAGGATCGTTTCGGGTTGCGGCCGATGGAGGGCTACGGCACGACCGAGACCTCGCCGGTGGTGACGATCAACACGCGCGACTTCCGCTCGGCCGGCTTCCGGCAGGTCGGGGCCAAGCGCGGCAGCATCGGGCATCCGCTGCCGGGCATGGTGGCGCGCATTGTCGATCCCGACACCGGGGCACCGCTCGCGCTTGGTCAGGCGGGCCTCTTGCTCGTCAAGGGGCCGAATGTCATGCAGGGCTACCTTGGCCAGGCGGAGAAAACCGCCGAAGTGCTGCGCGACGGTTGGTACACAACCGGTGACATTGCGGCAATGGACGAGGACGGCTTCCTGGCGATCACGGATCGGCTGAGTCGCTTCAGTAAGATCGGCGGCGAGATGGTGCCGCACATCAAGGTGGAGGACAACTTGCAGGAGATGGCTGAGTTGACCGACCAGACGTTTGCCGTGACCGGCGTACCGGACGAGAAGAAGGGTGAGCGCCTTGTCGTGTTGTATCAAAATCTCGATGAGTCGACGGTCGATTCGCTCCTCGAGAAACTAACCAGTTGCGATTTGCCGAATATCTGGAAGCCGCGTGGCGATCAATTTTTCAAAGTTGAGGCGTTACCATACCTCGGTACTGGTAAACTGGACTTGAAGCAGGTCAAGATTCTGGCCGCCGAGCTATCGCCGTGACGCTGCCGCGCTTGGCCAAGTGGAAAATAGGTGAAAAATAGGGCTTGCACTGGGTCCCCGGCGGGCGTAACAAAGTGCCCGGCGGGCTTCTTTCGCCGGAACCAATCAGTAAATCGCCACTTAAGGCAGTTGGTTTAGTTCTCTAATTCTGAACAATTCAATTCACGTTTTTCCGTGATTTTCGAGGTGTGAGTAGTTTCAAAGACAACAGTAGGTCGAATAAGAATTCGTCGAACAGGAATAATTCGAACAGGAATAATTCCAACAGGAGTTCTTCCCATCGGAGGCAAAATCGCAAGCGGCCTCAAATCGAGGTTCCCGAGACCGGCTCCGGTTATCTGGAAGTTTCCGACAAGGGCTTCGGGTTTCTCCGCTCGGCGGACAATAATTATCAGCCCAAGCCGTCCGATATCTTCGTGACGCCCGACACCATCAAGCGCGCCGCCATCCGCGAGGGCGCCTTGATCGAGGGCAAGCTGCAGCCTCCTCATCGCGGCACCAGCCCGCAGCTCAAGGAGGTCATCAGCGTCAACGGCACCCCGTTTCTTGAGTATGCAGACGTGGTGCGGTTTGAAAACCTCACCACCATTAATCCCATCGAGAAATTCAATCTCGAGACCACGCCGGATATTGTCGAGACGCGCATCATCGATCTGGTGACACCGATCGGCAAGGGCACCCGCGGTCTAATCGTCGCTCCGCCGCGCACCGGCAAGACGACCATCCTTAAGCAGATCGCCAACGCGATAACCGCCAACCATCCGGACGTGCAGACGATCGTGTTGCTGATTGATGAACGACCGGAGGAGGTCACTGATTTTACACGCTCAGTAGCCGCTGAGGTGATCGCCTCATCCAACGACCAGGACCTCGAGACACACGTGCGCCTATCGCGCCTGGTGATCGACCGCTGCCGCCGCCTCGTCGAGTCCGGCAAGGATGTGTTCGTGCTGCTTGACTCGATCACTCGTGTGGCCCGCGCCTTCAACTCCGTGCACGGTGGCTCTGGCCGCACGATGACCGGCGGCGTGGACGCCCGCGCGCTCGAGATACCGCGCAAGATTTTCGCCTCCGCCCGCAAGACGGAGGAGGCCGGGTCGCTCACAATCATCGCCACGGCGCTGATCGACACCGGTTCGCGAATGGATGAGTTGATCTTTCAGGAATTCAAGGGTACCGGCAACATGGAACTGGTGCTCGATCGCAAGCTGGCCGAGCGCCGGGTGTATCCTGCGATTGACATTCCCAAGAGCGGCACGCGCAAGGAGGAGCAACTGTTCCCGCCCCAGCACCTCGACGCGATCCACAAGCTGCGTCGCACCATGACCGACATGAATCCGATCGACGCCATGGAGACGATCAAGCAGGCCTTGGCCAAGTTCAAGACCAACGAAGAGTTCCTGAACACGCTCAAGTAACGCTTGACCAGGCGTTGACAACTTAAACGAACGGATCCGTTTTTTTTGTCTCCGGCTTTTGCTGGATGGGGTAGGACGCTTGGCTTAGCTTGGCATTCGTTCATGGCAACCAAGCGCAAACAAGTCCCCGAGCGAAACACCAGGCCGCCGATCGAGCGGATGCTCAAGATCCACAACTTGCTCAAAGGTGAGAATCATCCCAACGCCGGCCAGTTGGCTAATGAGCTCGAGGTCACCACCAAGACCATCTATCGTGACATCGCGTTCATGCGCGACCGCATGGAGCTGCCGGTTGAGTTCGAGCCGGCGTACAACGGCTACTGCTATGCCGGGGAGGTCGGCCAGTTCCCAACCGTGCAGATCAGCGAGGGCGAGTTGTTCGCGATGCTCGTCGCCGAGAAGGCGATGCAACAGTATCGCGGTACCAACTTCGAGAAGCCGCTGATGAGTGCCTTCCGGAAGGTCACCGATTCGCTGACCGACACCATCTCGTTCAACCTTGATGATTTCGACCAAAGCATCTCGTTCCGGACCAGCGCCGAGCCGGTTTTGAACCTGGACGTCATCGACGCCCTAGCCAAGGCCTCCGCCGGCAACAAGCAGTTGCAGTTCAACTACCGCAAACCCGGCGAGTGCAAGGCCGAGTCGCGTGTCGTCGATCCGTACCACTTGGCCAACGTCAATGGCGAGTGGTTCCTGTTCGCGCACTGTCACCTGCGCAACGACATTCGCACCTTTACCCCGGCTCGGATTAGCGACATGCAGCAGACTGGTGAGACATTCAGTCTTCCGAAAAAGTTTTCACTCGAAAAACGGCTGCGCGGAAGTTTTGCCATCGTCACAGGTGACAAGGAGCAGGAGATCGTGATTCGCTTCAACGAACTTGTCGCCGATTACATCCGTGAGAAACGCTGGCACCCGACGCAGAAGCAGCGAAACCTGGAGGACGGCGGCGTGGAGTTGACCATGCGCCTCGATAGCCTCAACGAAGTGCAACGCTGGGTGATGACCTGGTGCGGAAACGCCGAAGTGATCAAGCCCCTTGAGCTGTCCCATTCCGTCCGAGAAGCCGCTCAACGCATTCTTGACACTAACAAATCGTAATCAGCCCTTGGTCAAGCGCTGGTTCAGGGTTGGTTGGACTGAACGGCACGGGCGTTGATTTCCCAGTCGTACGCTACAAACTTCAAGGGCCATTTTTTCCTCCGCGCTGTTTGCAGCGCTGGCTTCGAGTGGTTCCACAGCGTAGCCCAGCAAATAGTCAATCAGTGCTTCCGGGGAGTTGTTTTCACCGGTGAAATCCTCCCTGTACCACTCGAAAATTCGGGACAGCCAAACAGTATTATTTTTCACTCGGACGTTTTTTGGATCGTTGACAAAGTCCCGGCAAACACGACAAAGATCACGACCAAGGTAAACGGGACGGTCTTTGTCATAACATTGCGCCTGATGGCAGGCTAATCGGGCCAAGCGCCTTGGCTAAGTACACAAAAATTGAGACGCTTGGCGTCTCTACGTTTAAAAACGGCGCGGCGGTTGGTTTAGTAGCGGTAATGTTGCGGCTTGTACGGGCCGTCCACCGGGACGCCGATATAGTCGGCCTGTTCCTGCGACAGAGTGGTAAGCTTGGCACCGAGTTTGTCCAAGTGCAGGCGGGCCACTTCCTCATCCAGTTTTTTATCCAGACGATACACTCCCACCTTCCTATCCTGATTTTTCCGTATGTCGATCTGCGCGATCGTTTGGTTAGTGAAACTGTTGGACATCACGAAACTCGGGTGGCCGGTGGCGCAGCCCAGGTTGATCAGGCGCCCTTCGGCCAGCAGATAGATCGAGTGGCCATCGGGAAAGGTGAAGCGGGTCACCGGGCCGCCGGGGATGGAATCGTCCTTGATGACTTCGCGGGTGACCCCGTCCATCGCCTCGAGTTGGGTGACCTGGATTTCGTTGTCAAAGTGGCCGATGTTGCAGACGATCGCCTGGTCTTTCATCCGGCTCATCTGGTCGGCGGTGATGATATCCTTGTTGCCGGTGGTGGTGACGTAAATATCCGCCTCGGGCAAGGCATCCTCAACCGTGGTGACCTTGTAACCTGACATGCAGGCTTGCAGTGCGCAGATAGGGTCAACTTCCGAGATCATCACGCGAGCGCGTTCGTTGGCGAGCGACTCGGCAGAGCCCTTGCCGACGTCGCCGTAACCGCAGATCATCGCGACCTTGCCTGAGACAAGCACGTCGAGCGCGCGCTTGATGCCATCGATGAGCGAGTGGCGGCAGCCATAAACGTTGTCGAACTTGGACTTGGTCACGGAGTCGTTCACGTTGATTGCCTGGAAAAGCAGTTCGCCGCGTTCCTCCATCTGCAGCAGGCGGTGGACGCCAGTGGTGGTTTCCTCCGAGACACCGACCATGGCTTCGGCCACCTTGCTCCAGTGGATCGGCTTCTCGGACTGAACACTTTTAAGAAGGTTCTTGATCACCTGCTCCTCCTCACTGCCGGATTCGCTGTTTATCCAGTCGCTGCCATTCTCCAGTTCAACGCCCTTGTGAATGAGCAGCGTTGCGTCACCACCATCATCAACAATTTGATCTGGGCCGGAGCCGTCCGGCCAGGTGAGCGCCTTCAACGTACAGTCCCAGTACTCCTCGAGTGTTTCGCCTTTCCACGCAAACACTGGCACACCCGAGGCAGCTATGGCCGCCGCCGCGTGATCTTGTGTGGAGAAAATATTGCACGAACACCAGCGAACATCCGCGCCCAAGTCAACGAGCGTCTCGATGAGCACGGCAGTCTGGATGGTCATGTGCAGCGATCCCATGATCTTCACGCCATCGAGCGGCTTCTCGGGGCCGTACTTTTCGCGCGTGGACATCAAGCCGGGCATTTCCTTCTCGGCGATGTCAATTTCCTTGCGGCCGAAGTCGGCCAATTCAATGTCCCGGACGGCGTAGTCCGAAGTCGGTTCAGTAAGTGTGGTAGTCATACTAAAAAATCTTATTTGATAGCTCGCTTGAGCGCAGCGACCTTATCTGTTTTTTCCCAGGTGATGCTGTTCAAGTCATTTACTTTTCCGAAGTGGCCGTAGTTGGTGGTTTCGGAATATATCGGGCGCAGCAGCTTAAGTTGCCTGACGATGTTTGCTGGTTTGAAACTGAAAACCTTCTCAGCTGCGGCGGCTATTTTTTCATCATGCACGATGCCCGTGCCGAAGGTGTCGACGCAGACGGAGACCGGATCGGGATAGCCGATGGCGTAGGCAAACTGGATTTCGCAGCGCTTGGCCAAGCGGGCCGCCACGATATTTTTCGCGACGTATCGGCCCATGTACGCTGCGCTGCGATCCACCTTGCTCGGATCCTTGCCGCTGAACGCGCCACCGCCGTGCCGGCCCATGCCGCCGTAGGTGTCGACGATGATCTTACGACCGGTCAGGCCGCTGTCCCCCGCTGGTCCACCAACGACAAAGCGGCCGGTCGGGTTGATGAGAATCTGCGTGTCGCGGGACAGCATTTTCTTCGGCAACACTTTTTGTATGACCTGCTTGGTGATGAAGTCCCGAATCGTCTTGTTGGAGGCCGCGGCGGCGTGCTGGGTGGAGATCACGACGCTGGTGATTTTCATTGGCTTGTCATCGATGTACTGCACTGAAACCTGGCTCTTGGCATCGGGGCGGAGCCACTTGGCTTTACCGGCTTTGCGGAGCTTGGTCAGGTGGCTGCCGAGTTGATGTGCGTACATGATCGGTGCCGGCATCAGTTCCGGCGTCTCATCGCAGGCAAAGCCGAACATAAGTCCCTGGTCACCCGCACCCTGCTCGGCGGTGGCTTTGCCGGACGCGGCCTTGGCATCGACGCCCTGCGAGATATCCGGGCTCTGCGCGGTCAGGTAATTGTTTATGAATACGCTGTCAGCGTGAAACACATCATCGTCATTCACGTAGCCGATCCCGCGGATGGCATCGCGCACGACCTGCTCGACGTCGAACTTGGCCTTGGTCGTGATTTCGCCGCCGACGCAGACGACGTTGCTCTTGACGAACGTCTCGCAGGCGACACGACTGCCCCGATCCTGCGCGAGGCAGGCGTCGAGTACCGCGTCGGAGATCGTGTCGGAGACTTTGTCGGGATGGCCTTCGCCAACCGACTCGGACGAGAAAATGTAGTTTTTGCCCATAAAAATGTGATTTCAGTCGCAAGCGACCTATTTGATATCAACAAATCAAGATATGATGATATGTTCTAATTTCAAAGTGTTCAAGGCGTTTTTTAGCCGGTTTTGCCCTATGCCTGGTCAAGCGCAGATTGAGTCCGGAGCTACATTCGTGCTAGGTTGGCTCGCCCCTGATTGGGCGGCGTGGCATCCAGATGACTGACCAAGACAAACCCGGCGACGAGCCGAAGCTTGCCAAGAACGAGAACATCAAGCAGGCCAGCAATCTCCTGCGCGGGACGATCGCCGAGGGCTTGCTCGACGACTCCACCGGCGCGCTGGCTGCGGATGACACACAGTTGACCAAGTTCCACGGCATCTATCAGCAGGACGACCGCGACCTGCGGGGGGAGCGGCGCATGGCCAAGCAGGAGCGGGCCTATCAATTCATGACCCGCATCCGCATCCCGGGCGGGGTTTGCACGCCGCAACAGTGGCTGGCTATGGATCGCTTCTGCACCGATTACGCCAACGGCGCGCTTAAGCTCACCACGCGCCAGGCGTTCCAGATGCACGGCATCATCAAGAAAAATCTCAAGACAACCATTCGGAAGATCAACGACTCGCTGATGGACACGATCGCGGCCTGCGGCGACGTGAACCGCAACGTGATGTGCAATCCGAACCCGTACCAGTCGAGGGTACACGCCAAGGCGCTGGAGATGGCAAGAGCGATCAGCACCCGCCTCACGCCGGCGACGCGGGCGTACCACGAGATTTGGCTGACCGACGAAAATGGGGAGAAGAAAAACGTGACACCAAACCCCGAACCGGAGGCTGAGCCGATCTACGGAAAGACCTACCTGCCGAGAAAATTCAAGATCGGCATTGCCGTTCCGCCAAGCAACGACGTGGATGTATTCGCGAACGACCTCGGCTTTATAGCCAATATCGAGGATGACAAGATTGTTGGCTACAATGTCACCGTTGGCGGGGGCATGGGGATGAGCCACGGCAAGAAGACAACCTATCCGCGCCTGGCCGATGTACTGGGTTTTTGCACGCCAGATCAGGTGGCCGATGTCGCCGAGAAGATCGTCACCACGCAGCGTGACTACGGTGACCGCGTGGACCGCAGCCACGCACGTCTCAAGTACACGATCGAAGACCGAGGCCTGGAGTGGTTCCGAGGCGAGGTTGAGAAGCGCCTTGGTTATGAGCTTAGCCAATCTAGGCCGTTTGAGTTCGACCACAACGGCGACCGTTACGGTTGGATCGATGATGAGAACGGCAACAGCCACCTCACGCTGTTCATCCAAAACGGCTACATCGTGGACACCGGTGAATTCCAGATGCAGACCGGCCTGCGCGAGATCGCCAAGGTGCACGACGGCGATTTCCGCCTGACCGCGAATCAAAACCTGATCATCGCCAATGTGTCGTCGGCCAAGCGCGACGGGATCGGCGCGTTGCTGGATCAGTACAAGCTGACGAACTGTTACGACCAAACCGGCCTGCGGCTCAACTCGATGGCCTGTGTGGCGCTGCCAACGTGTGGCTTGGCCTTAGCCGAGGCCCAGCGCTATCTCCCGGATCTGTTGACCGAGTTGGATGCCGTGATCGATGAACTTGGCCTGAAGGATGACGCGATCACGATCCGTATGACCGGTTGCCCGAACGGCTGCGCCCGGCCGTATATTGCCGAGATCGCCTTCGTTGGGCGTTCGCCGGGCAAGTATAATATTTACCTCGGTGGCGGTTTCATCGGTGACCGCTTGAACAAGTTGTACAAGGTTTCGGCCAAACAAGAAGAGATCGTCGGTATCCTGCGGCCGATCCTTGAGCGGTACGCCAACGAGCGCAATGACGGCGAGCGGTTCGGCGACTTTGTCATCCGTACCGGCTATGTCGCTGAGACACGCGAGGGCCGCGAGTTCCACAACGATTTTAAGGAATAACTGTCGCGCTTGGCCAAGCCGCGTGTACATCCCGAAAGTGCTTGAGACAGGGTCGGCCGATGCGTACGATTCGCCTCCCTTTTTCGGGGGGAATGGCTGGATAGCTCAGTTGGTAGAGCAACGGATTGAAAATCCGTGTGTCCCCGGTTCGATTCCGGGTCCAGCCACCATTTTCCCTGCCGCCTGGGTTCACGACTTTTCCAATGGTGGATTCTCCAAAAACGATCTCCCTTCCAGGCTTGGAGGATGGTCGCAAGGCGGATGAGCCCTGCACGATTGTCATCTTCGGCGCCAGCGGCGACCTGACGGCTCGCAAGCTGATCCCCGCGCTGTATCACCTCCACATTGAGGGGCAGATGCCGGAGTCGTTTCAGGTGGTCGGCTTTGCGCGCCGCGAAAAAACCGATACGAGCTGGCGTGACGAGATGCGTGCCGGTGTCGAGATGCACTCCCGCACACGGCAGGTGGACAATGATAAATGGAACGCTTTTGCCGCCAACCTATCCTATCATCGCGGCAACCTGACCGATGCCGAGGCCTACGCCGGCTTGGCTAAGCGCTTGGCTGGACTCGGCGATCCATGCCTTGTCAACAACCTTGTTTTTTACCTCGCGGTCTCGCCGAGTCTTTTTGGCGAGGTCGTTGACCAGCTGCGGGCCGCAGATTTGCTTCATCGCCTGGAGGAAGATGACAAGCAGTGGCAGCGCGTCGTGGTGGAGAAGCCGTTCGGGCACGATCTGCAATCGGCGCACGTGCTGAACAACCACCTGCTGCGCCACGTTCGGGAGCGGCAGATTTTTCGGATCGACCATTATCTCGGAAAGGAGACGGTTCAAAACATCATGATGTTTCGCTTCTCCAATGCCATTTTCGAGCAGCTCTGGAACCGCGAAGCCATTGAGCATGTGCAGATCACCGTCAGCGAGGACATCGGCGTGGGGGGTCGCGGCGGTTACTTCGAGGAGGCCGGCACGTTGCGCGACATGATGCAGAACCACTTGCTGCAGATTCTCTCCCTCGTGGCGATGGAGCCACCGCCGTCGCTGGCCGCCGAGGACATCCGCAACGAAAAGGTGAAGCTGCTCAAATCCATCCGCCCGATGACACCGGAGGCGGTCGCCAAAAACGTGGTGCGCGGCCAGTACTTTGCCGGCACGGTGAAAGATGACAGCCGACAGGGCTACCGGCAGGAGGAGCGAGTGGACCCCGAGTCCAACGTCGAAACCTTCGTCGCTCTCAAGCTGTTCATCGACAACTGGCGCTGGAGCGGCGTGCCGTTTTACCTGCGCACCGGCAAGAACCTCCCGCTCAGGGCGAGCGAGGTTCGCGTGCAGTTTCGGCCCACGCCCAACGTGCTCTTCGCCGCGCAGGACAATCTCGATCTGCACGCCAACGCGCTCACGCTGCGCCTCCAGCCGGACGAGGGCATCTTCCTGCGCTTCAACGGCAAGGTGCCCGGTAACAGCATCAAGACGCGGCCAGTGCGGATGCACTTCGGCTACGACGCCGAGTTCGGTGCCTACACGCCGGAGGCGTACGAGCGGTTGCTGCTCGAGGCGATGGCCGGGGATACGACACTGTTCATACGGCGCGACGAGGTGGAGACCGCATGGCAGATCGTTGATGACATTCGCGAAGGGTGGGGTGGCACCTCGTTGTCGAACCGCGAGTTTTATGCCGCGGGAACGTGGGGGCCGATTGCGGCGGACGATTTACTCGAGCGGGATAGTCACAAGTGGCACAACCCGAAACCGGCCCAGCGATGAGCGGCTGCACGGTTTTCGCTGACAAGGCCGCGCTCGCCGAACACGCCGCCGAGAAGTGGCTCGAGCGCTTGGTCAATCGCGACATGAACAGGCCGTTCACCGTCGCGCTCTCCGGCGGGCGCATCCCGAAGTTGCTATACGAGTCGATGGCCAGGTCCGCCGGCGAGGGCGCATTCGACAACGTGCATTTCTTTTGGGGCGACGAACGTGTCGTGCCCCCGACAGATGACGAGAGCAATTTCAAGCTCGCCGACCTTGGCCTGTTCCGGCCACTACAGATTCCTCCGGACCAAGTGCACCGCGTGCGGACGGAGCGCAGCGAGGACGAGGCGGTTCAATTTGCGACCGATGAACTGTTGCAACTCACCGATAGCAACGCCGCTGGCCAGCCGATGATCGGTCTCGTGTTCCTCGGCATGGGCGATGATGCCCACGTGGCATCGCTGTTCCCCGGCGACTCCAGGGCGCTTGAGTCACAGGCGATTTATCGGGCGGTGACCGGTCCCAAGCCGCCGCCGCGCCGCATCACGCTTGGCTATCCCGCTTTGGCCGCCGCTCGCGAGGTGTGGGTGCTCGCCTCTGGCGACGGCAAATCGGAGGCTTTGCGAGCCTCCTTGGCCGAGGGCAGCGACACCCCGTTGGCCCATGTGCTTCATAGCCGAGAACGCACGGAAATCTTCACCGACTTTAAGCTGTAAGTGCCCTGGTTTACTTGCCAGTAGATTTCAATTCTTTTCCTATTTTGGAGCTGTGTTTGTGGAGAGATTTCATCGTCGTCGGAAGCGACCACCTAAAAGTCATTCTCTTCACCGGGAGTTCCATTTTTTTTGGGGGAGACGTCCCAATTACCCGGGTCATTGCTGTCAGCGTTAACATCAATGTTTTTTCTTGTTAGTGATTTACCGGATCCGTCAGCCATTTCCGACCATGGGTCTTTATCGTCATAAGTAACGGCGTCTATCACGTCGCCCAAGGCATCTCTAAAAACCACTGTTTCACCGCTGTTATCAAGCCCCCTGAGATATTTGCCAAAAGGTTGAAAACCGTAACGCTCCCTAAAAGCTTTGGGATTTGCAGAAAGCACAATATGCCTGCCAGGCTGAATGGCTGCATTATCCGGGAAAGCATAGAGAATACCCTTGGTAAAAGCCGCACCTGTTAGATGGATTGTTTTACTGCTGCAATTCTTTATCTCCAGAAATTCATACTCAGAGGCGTTAGTTGTATCCGGACCAGAATCATTACCGTAAGTATGATAATGAATCTCTGAAATCTTAAGTGAAAATTTTCCGATTTTCTGTATATAAAGAACTTCGCGCAATGGGCTCCACCTGTTGCCGTCTTTGACCCGGGCTTTCAGTACAGTTCCTGATACAATGACCGTCGCCTCGTCTCCCCCATCCATGGCACCTTTAGAAACATCCCCGCCAATGGTCCTGGGGTCGGTCCCATCGGTTGTATAGAATATCGTTCCTCTTTCGTTCTCACTATTTTTAAGGATAATCACGGTTGCTGTTGCCGCCTCCCATTTGCGTTGAGCGATGACAGCGCCATTGGATTTCACGACGGGAGGAGCGAGATCTGGGTACAAGCCCCGATTCCTGAGTTGCTGAGCTACTTTATCCCTTCTCGTTGGGAGCCAATGCATGAGCAAATAGTCGACGTTTCTTTGCCACATTTCCGGGGACTGACTCGTGGCGTTTCCCCAGCGGGCCGCCTCAGCGGGGATGGCGGCTTGCAACTCATCGACACGCTTTGACATCAGTTCAATTGAATTCTCGGGGGTCATCGAACCGCCATTGTAGAAGTGACGATAAACATGATCCACAAAACGTATCCTGTACTCCTCGTTCTTCAAAAGCCTCTCGTGAAGTGTTTGCCCATTAAACCATTGGAGTTCCCTGAATTTTTTATCGTTCGCAGGCGCCGTCCTGTCTTCCCATCCCGCATCCATGGAATGCTCAGCGTCGTGACGAAAAAATTTGAAACCGGTAGGGTTGTCGTGGTCTATCATACAGAAAAAGTTGTTAGTCGACCGCCCACCCCACGCCGCCGCTTCATCGTTACTACCCGTGTAAAAAATGCCTAGCATGTAGTCGATCAAATTATCCACATCAACCAGGTTTTTTCCATTGGGATCCACCGAGCCATCCGGTTCAAGACCAAGCAGAGCGAAGTAGTCTTTGTTGTCGCCCGTCCAATCCAACGTCCTTTCAAACAATTCCCGGTACAGGTCCAAAGTTCCATCAGTCACTTCAGTAGGCTTCATCCATCCCATGGCTTTAATCACATCATAGTCTTCGGATTTACCTCCAAGATAGGAGGCGCCAAAACGTGCTTCCGCCCGTTCCTGAGTCATAAAGATTCCCCAATACATCCCATTCATGTAAATGTGGTAATAGTGGCTTTTGGTAAAATGATGTCCACTTTTGCCCTGTAAATCGCGGCAAAAGATGTCCCGCAAAAAAGTGTTCCTCCTGCTGTTTTCAAAAGCCCATGAGTGATTTTGGGAGGTCCGCAAATCGATCTTGTCAAATTCATCCACTCCTTCGTTGCCAAACAATGGGTATTTCAACTTTCCATCCCCATATTCACGTCGAAAAAAAAGCCGATACGAGTGTTTTGGGTTTCTGGAGGTTGAACTATATCCGCCTCGAATGCGGATACCGGCGTTCACCTGGAATCCCTCTTTCCCATCCGGATTGATCAGTTCCAGGGAGCCCCGTATCTCCGTCTTTTTTCCCTGTTCACGCGGATTGGCATATAACCCGTCTGACGGATTAAACCAGTCATCGAGGGATGCGACCAGTGACATGCTGGGTATCGCCTTTAAAGCGCTAGATATTTTATCTTTCCACCGGACATCGTTGATCAGACTCTGATTCATTCCATAGATCATCACCTGCCGATTTACCCTATGATCAACCGGCCAACCGCCACCTGGGCTTGCCGAATCTTGACGCTTGACACTTTCAACAAAAATATAGGTCTGTGTATCCACATTCGTCTCATTCCATCCCTCTTTTTGGGCATAGGCACGTACTATCACGCCCGGGGTTTTGGGACGTTTTATGATGCTGGACGGGTCGATGGCTACCGTGAGCGGACTTGTGCCACTAACTGTATTTTCTGAATAACGCGGATCACTTCCGTCCAGGGTGTAGATGATTATGGCTCCGGGTGTTTCAGTGGTGATCACTTCATCAAATGGCGCATCAAAAAAACCACGACCATATTTAAAATTGGTATCTTTAACTTTGGCAGCAGAGACAGTGCTGCTCAACAGCACGGCTGTGATTGTTGTGATTAAGAGGTGTTTCATTTCCCTTCAGCTTTGAATTCTGCACCCGCCGGCCGGTGCACCGTTTGTGGCTGAATTGTCGAGTCAGGCCAGGCCAAGGAGTTCGCGGGCATCCTGGTAGCCGGCGGCCGGGTTGCCATATTCGCTTGCGGTCACCCGGGCCAACCCCACAAGTTGCCGCCATCGGAAGGCGGGGCGGGTCTTGGCGAACTCCTCGCTCACGGTGCGGTAATATTTCTCTGCGTGTAGTGCGCCAAATTCGCTGGTGGCGTAGCGGAGTAGCAGGTCGAACACTGGACGGGCGTCGTGGCCCAATTCGCCGTAGCGCTGGATAATCGCGCAGGCTTGGAATTGATCCTTTTCGCGGATCGCACCATCGGCGTTTTTCAACAGCGCCTTTGGGTCCTTGTCGTGGATTTTCTCAACGTGCTCGGATCGCGGATACGGCTTGGCGGTGGAGCGGCCTGCCTGTCCCGCGGTGTGGTACGCCCCGACAATCAAGCTGGCCACCGTGTTGCGATGATCGCTTACCCGGGCGATGTTGCGCCATGCATTGATCGCGTCCGACGCATGCACTCCGACCGAATCGCCATGAACGCTGCCAACCAGTTTTTTGCCATTGCTAATGGTTGCCGTGTCGCGTCCGGGATCGCGCAACAGGAGTTGGTTCGCCGCCAGAGACATGGCCTCACCGACGTCCTCGGGGTCGTATCCTTCGGCCAAGGCGGCGGCCACTGCTCCGGCTGCCTGCTCTCGCGCACCGGAGAAGACTGTCTGGCTGAGTTCGCTGATCCAGCCGTTGCCGCCTTTACGTTTCCCGAGCTTACGATCCAGCAGTCGATGCTCGTCCAGTAGCCTCGGCAGCACCGATCGGATCTTGGCCTGGTTGTTATTGTGGCGGACACAGTATCGCAACGACTGACGAAACAGTGTGTGTGCCTGCTCCTCTCCGGTAAACTCGAGCAACGCCCAGGCGCGCCAGGACAACACAACGCGGTGCACATCGACCTCGTCCTGAACCGCGTATTGCAAATGATTGTAGGCTTCCCCGATCGGCTGCTTGGCCAAGGCGGCGAAGGTTTGTTCGGCCCGGTCGAAGTCTGCCGACCGCGTCGCCGACCGCAGCAGTTCGCCACCTACATTTACGGTGTCCAGCGAAGCTGGAACGACTGGATGCAGCACTTCATTTTTACGCCCGCCAAACTGTTGGATACGATTGGCATTTCGGTACAGCACCTTCAGCACTGGCAGTGGGCGCAATGCCTCGGGCAGTTCGCGGGCCATCTCAAAGGCTGGCGCGAGGGCCATGATGGTGTGGAATCCCACATAGTCCTGGCCGCCAAACGTGCGGGCGTTGGCCAGCGCACCCGCCGCGATCAAGGTGCGCAGGTCGGTGCCGGCCTTGATTTTTCCGACCAACTCGCGCTGCAACTTGTCAGGCTGCGTGTCCTGCATCAACCTGACCAACGGCTCCAACTTGCCGAAGGTAAGTCTGCCAGCGTCCTCGCCGGCAAAGACAGGGGCGAGACCGATATCAAACGCCAGCGTGGATCCGACACTGCTGATCAGCATTCCCCTGCCGACATCGGCAAGGAAGTTGCGGCGGGAATTGAGGTGTATTGTGGAATCGCGAGCATGGGGGGAGATCAGTTTTTTTTGCATAGCAATTCAAGGGTAGACGTCCA
>Ga0206679_10001508_pt1 | contig 19219 bp, 15 predicted proteins | sample M110012015metaG_FD_155464 | JGI IMG/M metagenome (GOLD analysis project Ga0206679, IMG submission 155464) | Ammonia-oxidizing marine archaeal communities from Monterey Bay, California, United States - M1 100m 12015 | ecosystem: Environmental > Aquatic > Marine > Intertidal zone | place: USA... | reverse complement strand
TGATCTTTACACTCCCGTTATTGAAAAAATATTTCGCCTCTTAAGAGATGAGAATATAATGTATAATCAAGAAAATTATGAGTTATTAGCTGGTTCTTTAAATTCAATATTGGGATATGTTGAATCCATGAAATTGACACCGAAGAGTATTTATAATGATGTGGGTTCTTTAGGATATATTATTTACAGGATGGACATCCCCGATGTGAATGTGACTTCCGATGAATATTCAAAATTGCTTTCAGAAACACAGTCGAAACTCAAGAAAATTGCCAGAAAAAAGATTAATCTTATCGATAAAGAAGACTATCCGTTGACCTATAAAAAGTTACAACGGTCAATTAATTGATTTTTCTTTTGTTAAGAGAAAATTCCTAGCACAAGACCTATCATAGCTCTTAGCACAAGAGGGTAGGGGAAATAAAAAAAGGTTCCAGATGATTGTCTGAAACCTTTACTGGGATTGAGATCCCTTTTGGTAGCGAGACGGGGAGTTGAACCCCGGACCTCAGGGTTATGAATCCTGCGCTCTAACCAACTGAGCTATCTCGCCATTCGAGGGGCAAATATAATTAGTTTTTTAATAATAGCGTACATCTTAGCCTTCAAGCTTTTCAAGTTCTTCTTCGACAAATTCTGCAAGCTTACAGATGTGTGATCCCGAAAAGTCAAATGAAATCCCTGCGGCCTTGAAAACATCTGGCATTGACTCCGTATAGCCAAGCTTTAAGGCATTTTCATATTGGTTTACCGCCTTTTTAAAATCAGCTTTGCTGTTTTTCCAAACGCCAATAGCTCCAAGCTGCGCAATACCGTATTCGATATAGTAAAAAGGAACTTCAAACAAATGAAGCTGTCGCTGCCAAGAGGATTCAAGTACTTTCTCGTGATCATCCCAATCCACAAGTCCGGTTCCAAATCTTTCATTGAGTTCCATCCAATAACTTGTTCTTTCCTCAGCGGTATGATTGTGATTTTCATACACCCAATGCTGAAAAGCATCAATTTGTGCAATCCATGGGAGTAGGGTAAGGGTACCTTCAATTTGTTCTTTTTTGGCACGATACAAATCATCTTGATCATCATAGACTTTATTCCAGTAGTCCATAGTCAACAATTCCATTGACATGGAAGCTAGCTCGGCAATTTCAGATGGAAAGCTTTTAAACGAGGTCAGCTCTAATTCATGGGTTAGAAACGAATGCACTGCATGTCCTCCTTCATGAACCATAGTCGTAAAGTCATTTTGAGAGCCCACAGAATTCATGAAAATAAAAGGGGCACCCGTTTCATATAAAGGATAATTATATCCTCCAGGCGCTTTTCCAGGTTTGGATTCGAGGTCAAAATGCTTCATCTCTTCCATGGTCTTTAAAAAACCTGCAAATTTGGAATCAATTTTATTGAAAATATCGATGGTTTTATCAAGCATTTCTTGACCAGTCTTAAATGGCTTAAGGGGAGCCTTTCCATCGGGGTTTACAGCAGTATCCCAAGGCATAAATTTAGCTTTACCAAGCTTTAGTAATTTTTCTTTTTGTACCTTCTTTACCAGTGGTACAATGTGTTCTTCGACGGCCTTATGAAAGTCAAAGCACGATTCTTTGGTGTAGTCAAACCGCCCCATTTCTTTGAACTTATAGTCTCTGTAATTGTCAAAACCCGCATTTTTGGCCAGCTCAGTTCTTTTAGCAATGAGGTCTGTATATAAAGCACTTAATGCGTCAACATCTTGTAATCTGCGGGAAGCAATTTTTTCAAAAATACTTTTTCGCAGTGCTTCATCTTGCTCTTTTAAAAGCATTGAGGCTTGAGGCATGGTCAATTGATCTCCTTTGTGCTCGATGCTTTGAGCGCCACTTATGGCTCCAAATTCCTGACTTTTTTGACTTAGGTAGGCTTGTATCGGAATATTTTCTTCTCGATAAAGCTCTAGCTGAGTTTCTACTCCTCTAAAATAGATTTGGAACGCCGTTTCTTTTTCGAGTGCCTCACGATGTGGGCAAGTCATTAATTTTTTATTGAGCTGGTCATCAAAAGGGGCAAGCTTTGGTTGGATTTCAGAAACAAAAAAGTTGTAGGATTTTGAATATTCTTCGTTTCGGGTATCAATTGACATTTTGATGTATCTCCACGCCATGTCCTCTTCAAGAACAGCCTCTAATTCACTTTTATCTTTGAGCCACGTTTTAAGCTCTGCTGACGAATTGATTTCTCTATTCAGCAGATCATTTAAATAGTTCTGCACGGACTCAAATGAGTCTATAAGCAGATTGTCGTCTACAAAGCTGCGACGATTCTTAGCGTTAGTCATAATATTCGATTTATTTGCCTCTTTGAGACCCTGTTTTTGAAGGTATTGATTTTTTCGCTGAAGCCGTTTTGACAGATTTTGAAGGTCCAGACTTTGGTGATGGCTTTTTAGCTGTAGTTTTAGCGACCTTTTTGGGAGCTTCTTCGTTTTCCGCTTTTTCCTTTTTCTCTACAATAGGAATACCAGCATTGATGATAATATTATACCACTGAAAAATTTTTCTTAAATCAGATTTGTAAACACGTTCGCGATCGTAATTCGGAAGGATTTCACCAAGGATTTCTTCAAGCTTCGAAAGCTCCTCTTTGTGAGATGGGCAAGCTTTACCTTCGTATTTGTCATTGAATTTTTCAAATACATTGATGAGCTTTACATCTTCATCCGTAGTGTAAATACTAATATCACCAATGGTAGATATACGGTCAGATGCATGTGCTGCAATTCTCTTTTTATCAACAATAGATTCAACGATTACGCTGTTCTTTCCTTGTGCAACAACCTTAAATAATCCAGGTCTTCCAGTAATTGATATGATCTCGTTTAGGTTCATGTATTAATTTTGTCCAAAAATAGAAAAACTTAATAAGATGACGATTGAAATAGCCCATAATATGCAATAAGTACGACAATAATCGTATTACCAGTCTTTTATCCCTACCTTTGCACCCAATTTTAAAAATAGAGAAATGACATTTGAGGAGCTGGGATTGAGAGAAGAGGTGCTTAAGTCGTTACAAGAATTGGGTTTTGAAGCACCGACTCCTATCCAGGAACAAGCAATACCACATCTAATGAAAGATAAGGATTGCGATTTTGTGGGACTTGCACAGACAGGTACCGGAAAAACGGCGGCATTCGGACTGCCTTTAATAAGTAATATCAATTCAAAATCTACGTTGCCACAGGGCTTGATTATCTGCCCAACTAGAGAGCTTTGTCTACAAATTACAAAGGATTTGGATACTTTTTCCAAATACCTAAAATTTAATGTAGTCTCCGTTTATGGGGGAGCAGACATCCGAAGACAGATGACTCAAATTAAAAAAGGAGTATCCATTATCGTGGCCACTCCAGGTCGATTACTTGATTTAATAAATAGAAGGGTTGTAAAGCTATCAGAAGTTAAAACTGTTGTGCTAGATGAGGCAGATGAAATGCTGAATATGGGATTCAAAGAAGATATTGATTCGATTTTGGATTCAGCACCCGATTCAAAGAGTGTTTGGTTGTTTTCGGCTACAATGCCGAAAGAGGTAGCTCGAATTGCTAAAACCTATATGACGGATCCTTTAGAAGTTTCAATTGGTCATAAAAATCAAAGTAACGAGAATATAGAACACATTTACAGTATCGTAAAAGAAAGGGATCGTTATGAAGCGGTAAAACGATTGATTGATTATCATCCAAACATATACGGACTTATTTTCTGTAGAACAAAAAGAGAGACGGCAACTGTTGCTGAAAATCTTGGGCGTGAGGGTTACAGTGCAGAACCACTTCATGGTGATCTTACTCAACCTATGAGGGACAGGGTAATGGCTCGATTCAGAAGTAAAGAAATTCAAGTGTTGGTCGCAACAGATGTAGCTGCAAGAGGCATTGATGTAGAAGATATTACACATGTTATCAATTACAATTTACCTGACGATACAGAAAATTACACGCACAGAAGTGGTCGAACTGCAAGAGCTGGTAAAAAGGGACAATCTATAGTTTTGATTACGCCAAAGGAGAGCTACAAGATAAAAGCCATTGAAAAGCAAATGGGGCAAACCTTTGCACAGGGTAAGATTCCAAATGCTGAAGAGATTTGTGAGATTCAATTGATGAAACTTATACAAAATACAATAGATATTAAGGTTAAAGAAAAGGACATTGAGAAGTTTATGCCTCAAATCCTTTCCTCTTTTGAGTCTATGGATAAAACTGAAATCATTAAGAAGTTCGTTTCTGCGGAGTTCAACAGGTTTATAGAATATTACGAACGCTCGGGAGATGTGAATCAACGAGCCAAAGAGTCAGGAAGAGACGGAAACCGAAGAGATAAGGGTGCTCGTGCTCGTGACGAAGGTAAAACAAGATTTTTCCTAAGTGCAGGAAAGAGAGACGGTTTAAATCCTGGGGCATTACTTCGAGTAGTATGTGATGCAGCTGGTATTAAATCAACTGGTATCGGAAGAATAGACATTATGACTTCTTATTCATTCTTTGATGTGGACGAGGATCATACAGATCGAATCTTAAAAAGTGTCAATGGTACTGATTTTGAAGGAACAAAGCTTTCTGTCGAAGTAACCAATACTCAGAACGGTGGCGGTTCTAAGCAATCAGGTGGAGGACAAAGTAGATCAGGTGGTGGTAAATATAGGAGATCCTCTGGAGGAGGAAGGAGTGGAAACTTTCGTTCAAGAGGCGGTGGTGACCGAAGATCAGATCGTTCTGGCGATAGAAATGGAAGTTCAGAAAGAAGGTCTAGACCAGATAGACCAAGAAGACACAGAGGACGTTAATTCAATAATACTTTAATGGAAATAAGAAATATCGCAATAATAGCGCATGTTGACCACGGTAAAACGACTTTGGTTGATAAGATGATTGAGTCAGGTGATTTTGTAAATGAAAGAGATCGACCAAAAGGAGAGCTCATTATGGACAATAATGATCTTGAGAGAGAAAGAGGGATTACCATTGTCTCAAAAAATGTATCGGTCATTTACAAAAACACCAAAATCAATATTATTGATACTCCAGGTCACGCCGATTTTGGAGGAGAGGTAGAACGTGTGTTGAATATGGCTGATGGCGTTTGTCTTTTGGTAGATGCCTTTGAAGGTCCAATGCCTCAAACACGTTTTGTGCTCGGTAAAGCTTTATCAATGGGGCTAAAACCATTGGTGGTTATCAATAAAGTAGACAAGGAAAACTGTACTCCTGATGAGGTTCATGAAAAAGTATTTGACCTCATGTTTGAGCTTGATGCTACCGAAGAGCAGCTGGATTTTCCAACAGTGTATGGTTCAGCAAAGCAATCCTGGATGTCTGAAGATTTGAAAAAACCAAGTCAAACCATTGCTCCTTTATTAGATAAAATTCTTGATTATTTTCCCCCTCGAATAATTGAGGAAGGAAATACGCAATTGCTAATTACGTCATTGGATTTTTCGTCATATGTTGGGAGAATTGCGATAGGTCGTTTAACCCGTGGTGAGCTAAAAGAAAATATGCCCATTATTTTATCTAAAAGAGATGGGACTCAGCAAAAGCATAGAATTAAGGAGCTGTTTGTTTTTGAAGGGCTGCAAAGAGTGAAAGTTTCAAGCGTTGTACCAGGAGATATATGTGCCATTACTGGGATTGAAGGTTTCGAGATTGGAGATTCAATATGTAATGCAGAGAGCCCTGAGCCACTACCTACAATAAGAATGGATGAGCCCACTATGTCAATGACATTTTCTATTAATGATTCACCTTTCTTTGGGAAGGAAGGAAAATTTGTCACCTCTAGACATATTCAAGAGCGTTTGACAAAGGAGCTTGAAAAGAATTTGGCGTTACGAGTGATCGAAACAGACAAAGCCGATAAATGGCTTGTATACGGACGAGGTGTATTGCATTTGTCCGTTCTGATTGAGACCATGAGAAGAGAAGGTTATGAGCTTCAGGTTGGACAACCTCAGGTTATTCTAAAAGATATTGATGGTCAGAAATGTGAACCCATCGAAGAATTAACTATTGATTTACCAGAAGATTACAGTGGAACTGCTGTAGAGGCAGTAACAAAACGTAAAGGAGAAATGCTAAACATGGAGCCTAAAGGTGCCCGAATGGTAATGCAATTTCATGTTCCATCTAGAGGAATTATTGGTTTGAGAAATTATTTATTGACTCAGACAGCAGGTGAAGCGATTATGACCCATCGTTATTTAGAATATCAACCTTACAAAGGGGAAATTCCAGGAAGACAGAATGGTTCTATGATTTCATTAGAGCAGGGAGTTTCTATTCCTTTTTCACTTAATAATTTACAAGAAAGAGGAAAGTTTTTTATTGCACCAAGTGAAAACATTTATGAGGGCCAGGTCATTGGAGAAAACTCAAAGACAGGAGACTTGTGTATCAATGTTACCAAAACCAAGAAGATGTCTAACATGAGGTCTTCTGGAGCTGATGACAAAGTGAGGTTGGCTCCACCAAAAGTTTTCAGTTTAGAAGAGTGTTTAGAGTACATTCAAGGAGATGAATATGTTGAGGTAACGCCTAAATGTCTTCGGATTCGAAAAATACTTCTTAAAGAAACAGATCGAAAAAGAGCGTCAAATAAAAGTTTGAACTTCTAAATGGCGTAATAAAAAACAGATAGAATCGTTACCATATCGTGAGACTCATAAAGCACATAGTGTTTATTTTATGTTTTGTTCATTCTTCATGGGCACAACAACCTAATTTTTTTTCTCGTTCAGAGATAGGTTTCACAGTGGGGACGACTTTTTATTTGGGAGATCTTAATCAGTTTAAACCTTTCTACAAAAGTAATTTAGCAGGTGGTTTTATGTATCGTTTTAATGTGCATTCTAGAATGACATTAAGATTTACGGGTATATATGGAAAGGTTGAGGCATATGATAAAGATGCCAGTCAACCATTAATCATAAATAGAAACCTAAGCTTTGAATCACCGATTACAGAGCTCGCGGGAGGAATCGAGTTTCATTATTTTCCTTTTCAATTTGGAAATAAGAGGTACAAGGGTACCTCATATATAATTGCGCAGCTTGGGGTATTTAAAATGAATCCTAAAACTCAATATAATGGTGAACTTGTTGAGCTTCAGCCACTGGGAACTGAGGGGCAAAATGTAAATACTGGAAAAGCAAATTATGGCCGATACCAGCTTTGTGTTCCATTGGGATTGGGATTAAAGCTGTCTATGGGTAAATATCTTTCCTTTAATATGGAAATTGCCATTAGAAAAACATTTACCGATTACTTAGATGATGTGGGCAGCGATACTTATTATGACCCTGTTGCTCTTACAGCATTAAATGGTGCTGATGCAGCAGCTTTGAGCAATAGAAGTTTAGATGGAAATTCTATGGGTAGAAGAGGCAATTCCTCAAATAAGGATTGGTATGTGTATTGCGGAGGAATGCTGACCTTTAGACTCGGTAAGGGAAACAATTGCCCTGTTATTCGATAATTTTTTTTGAACGTCTGCATTTTTCACTGCAATATTTAACTTGATCCCAGTTTTTAGACCATTTTTTCCTCCAAACAACGTTTCGTTTACAATGCTGACATTCTTTTGACGGAAAGTTTTCTTTTTTAATTGTTTTCACGATTTCAGAACATTTCACTTTGAGGTTTTGTTTTTTTATCATGAATGAAAGAGAAATTAATAGGGTAATCGAAATGGCATGGGAGGACAGAACGCCTTTTGATGCGATTCACTTTCAATTTGGACTTACAGAAAAAGACGTGATTCAGCTCATGCGAACTGAATTAAAGGTGAATAGTTGGAAAAGATGGCGAAAAAGGGTGCAGGGTAGAAGCACAAAACATTTGGCGAAAAGGGTTTTTCGCGTGGGAAAACACAAATGCTCTCGCCAGCGATCAATAAGTCAAAATAGAATAAGCTAATTTTTAGAGTATCCGGTCTTTTCTCGCACTCTTTGAAGTACCTCATGAGCAACCTTTCTGGCTTTCTCTGCACCAATGGATAAGGCTTCATCAATTTCATTTCGGTGATTCATGAGATGTACAAATCTTGTCCGTTCCGATTTGAATTTCTCCAATATAAGCTCGTAAAGCTCCTGCTTCGCATGACCATAGCCATATCCACCCTTTTCATATCGCGTTTTCATATCTGATATGTCCTTCGATTCAGCCAGTAAAGAGTACAAAGCGAAAATATTACACTTGTCTGGGTTTTTTGGTGCTTCAAGTGCCTCGCTATTTGATACGATAGACATTATTTGTTTTCGAAGCTTTTTTTCAGGAAGAAAAATATCAATCAGATTATTTCTCGATTTACTCATTTTGTGCCCGTCAGTTCCAGGGATAAGCATCGTGTCCTCGGCAATAGATTCTTCTGGTATAACAAAGGTTTCTCCCAGCTGCAGATTAAATTTCGCGGCTACATCTCGGGTCATTTCGATATGCTGTTTTTGATCTTTACCTACTGGTACAATCTCCGCATCATATAGAAGAATATCTGCCGCCATTAGCATTGGGTAGGTAAACAATCCGCCATTAATATCATCTAGTCGATCAGCCTTATCCTTAAACGAATGCGCTAAGGTTAAGCGCTTATAAGGATAAAAACACAATAGGTGCCACATCAGCTCTGTTACTTCAGGAATGTCACTTTGTCTGTAAAAAACACTTGTTCCAGGGTCAAGACCACATGCTAACCATGCAGCGGCCGTTTTATAGGTGTTCTCTCGGAGCTCATCTGCACTTTTCACCTGAGTTAGTGAGTGTAAATCAGCTATAAATAAAAATGATTCATTTGAGGGGTTTTTGGAAAGCTCAACTGCAGGTATAATTGCTCCCATAATATTTCCTAGATGGGTGGTCCCGGTACTTTGTATGCCTGTTAGAATTCTTGCCATAATCGCTTTAACAAAAGTAGACAATTATATTTTGTTTCAATTCCAATTCTTTTTCTTAATTTTTCAATCGAATGAGATTTATAATCGGCTTACTGACAAATTTTTGGAAAATATACATTGGTTGTGTTTTTTCGATATTCGCTATTCTTTTGTATCCCTTTTTTCTTATTGTTCTTTTAAAAAGCTCGTGGAAGAAATACAGCTTTAAGCTTTTTGTATTGTGGAGTTGGTTGATGCGTATCTTTTGTTTTTATCATGTGCGTTGTGTAAGTCGTGAAGCGTTACCTGATGGACCATATATCATTATCGCAAATCACACCTCTTATCTAGACATATTTTTTATGTATTCTATTCTTCCCAAGCATCCATTTGTATTCCTAGGTAAGAGTGAAATATTGACTTATCCTATTATCCGTACATATTTTAAAAACTTGAATATTCCTGTATTTCGAAATCAAATCCGAAAGGTTGGTATGTCATATGTGTTGGCTTCAAAGGCTATTCAGGAGGGTTGGTCATTGGTCATTTTTCCGGAAGGCACTATGCCGATGTCCGATATACCAAAGCCAATTGCGTTTAAGAATGGCGCATTTAAAATTGCTAAACAGGCCAATATTCCCATCGTTCCTTTGACCTTTATAAACAACTATAAATTATTCTCAGACCCTACGATGTTTTATGGACCTGCTAGGCCCGGTATTTCCAAATTTCATATTCATCCTTACATTTCCAAAGAAGAGGTTGGGCGTTTATCTTTTTCTGAGCTAAAGAAAAAATCATTTGATTTAATCGAGTCCCCCATAAGAAAACAGTACCCGCATTTATATTCTAATGATGTAAATGATTAAATTTGCCTTATGAAAATTAATGATGAGCTAGTTCAGCATATTGCACACCTTGCCAGATTAGAATTTGAGGGTGATGATTTGAATCAAATCAAAGGGGATATGTCCAAGATTATTGGTTTTATGGATAAATTGTCTGAGCTCGATACTGAAGATGTAGACCCTTTAATTTTTATGACCGAAAAAGTGAATGTCTTGAGGGAGGATCTGCCAGAAAGAACCCTGACAAGTGAAGACGCATTGCGCAATGCTCCTAAAAAGGATTCAGATTATTTTCGTATTTCAAAAGTGTTGGACAAGAAGTCATAAAGAGAAGCAGCAATATTTTATTACAGACCCTTTGCTTGAGAAGAGCTTCTCATAGTGCGTTCGTATCTCAAAAAGTTTTTTTTGTTGCTCAGAAAGCTGCTCATGGTATTCGCCATATAAATCCCAAGTCAGCTCATGACATTTGTACTTGTGCGCCTCAATTTCTTCTTCAGTAAATTCAAAAAGTAAATCACTATCTGTTTTTACATGAATTTTCCCGTTCTTTTTTAAGAATTTTCGATAGCGGTCTATAAATAGCTTTGAGCTCAACCTCTTTCTCGGTTTTTTGGGCTGAGGATCAGAAAAGGTCAACCATATCTCATCGATTTCATCCGTGTCAAAAAAATTATTAATAAAATCAATGCGAGTTCTTAAAAACATGACATTGTCTATTCCTTCTTCAATACATTCTTTAGCTCCAATATAAATTCGATTACCTTTTATATCAATGCCCACAAAGTTTTTATCTGGGTACATCTTTGCTAAACCAACGGAATACTCTCCTTTGCCACATCCAAGCTCTAAAACAATAGGCTTGTCGTTCTTAAAAATTTCCTGATGCCACCTCCCTTTGTATTTATAGGTTTCCATAACCGGAGGCTCTAGTACATTCGGGAATGTTTTTATTTCTTCAAATCGTTTGAGTTTGTCCTTTCCCAAATCTTAAATCATTTGCTTCATTAGATTAGGAATTATATTCGTAAGCTGATTCATAATAACCGTTAGCGCATTATTGTCTTTTTCTTTCAGCTTTATGCAAATTTCTCCACCATTCATATCAAATTCCAAAGAAATAACCTCAATTAATTCCAAAAGCACCTCATATTCTTTTAAACTTCTATCCATAGCACTGAGGAGTCCTTCTGTTGGGATTTTAGTCAAATCAATAAACATAGAAATGGGTTTGTTTCCAAAACCTTCGAATTTCGTTGTGCTTAGTGCTTTGCCTTGAGTCGGGGCATGTTTAGATGAGCTATACCCTGATATATGATCATTTTCAAGCTCAAATTCATCGAGCATTATAGATATAAGTTGAGCATTTTCTTTGATCATACTTTTTAGGTTTGGACCAATACCCATGTAAAAGTTAAAGCTGGCTTCAGGTTCTTTATCTCCTTCTACAAACAAGGCTCCTGCAAATTGCCCGTCCATAAAACTTTTAATACCATCTTTCATCATAAGAGCCTCAATCAATGGAAGCTCATCAGGTAAAAACTCTTCAATCATTGGGATGTTAGAGTTGTTTAATTGATTTGAAATGCTCTCTGGGTAATACTTATTTCTGAAACGCTCAACTTCTTCAACGTTGATATTCGCAGTCAAGGCACCTGTAGCTTCACCTGTACCTAGCTTTTCAATCAGATTCTTGCTATCATCATGGAATAATTTAAATTCATTCATCTCTTCAGTGTATTGTGATTTGATAATGAATTTCATTTCTCCTTTATCGAATGCTAGGTTCACACATGTGCTTTTAATCAAATCCATAGCGAGCATATTCATTTCTAACTCTGAATTGTTTTTATATAGTTCCGTTTTTTGAGCCATATTCATTAGGGCTTCATAGTTATAGGCTATGGTGATGTCTTTAGATTCATCAAAATTAGCCATTACGTCTACATCCTTTAAATTTCTATTCAGAGCTGACATCATCTCATCCATTTCCGCTTTTGATGATCCATCAGAATTCCCAGTTGCAATTCGAATAATAAACTCATCATTTGATACAGCCATTGCCATAGGTCCGTCTTCTATAAGGGTGTAGTATTTTGACTTACTAATTGAGGCACTTGAGTTTTTTTCCTTAAGCAAGCTTATTACTTTCTCACGGTCTTTGATTTTTCCAAATAATAATATATTAGGCATTATTCCCAATGGAGAATCTTCAATGTCTTCATATTGAATGGCATAGTATAGGGGGACACCCATATTGATGTAATTCCCCATTTTTTCTAAATCTTCGATTGTTGTTTTCATCACACCGGATTTTCCAATCTCAGCATTTACAATGCCTTTCGTTAAAAGTTGATTCATTTTTATAGACCCATATGAAACAACATTCTCTTGGCTTGATATTAAGCTGATGGCATTATCTTGAAAAGATAAATCTGTTGGAACATTGAAATTACTATTCTTCTTTTCATCTTTTTTTGCTTCTTCAGAACAGGAGAATATTAACAAAAAAAGAAATGGCAATAGAATGATTTTATGCATTGTTGTTATTTTTTTAAAAGAGTCTCTAAAATAATAAGAATTTGTCAATCCTCTTATGTAAATTTGATTATGCATTTCATAGAACCTTTTTACAATTGGCGAGGATATTATATCGCATCTGAGGACGGGGCATCTCCTTTTTATGAAAGGCAGTATAGTGAATTTGAATTTGACAATCGCATCTATAATTATTTAATCCATCCTCAGTGGGATAATTTTGGTTCTTCTACCTTGTTTTTAAAGGTGTTGTATACTGATTATGATTCAGGATATGCGATTATAGAATTTATAGGAGAATGGAATGATGCTATTGAGAATGACATTATGGTATTGAAGCGAGATGTAATTGAACCAATGATGAACAATGGAATTAATAAATTCATTCTTATTGGGGAGAATGTATTGAATTTTCATTCCTCAGATGATTGCTATTACGAAGAATGGTTTGAGGATGTAGAGGAGGGGTGGATCGCTACAATAAATTTTCATGAACACGTCGTGAAAGAATTTATTACTGCAAATATCGATCAGTACTTTGTTTTTGGTGGTGAGCTAGAAGAAATTGAGTGGCGTACTTATTTGCCGAACAATTTGTTTTCCAAAATTGAAAGTCTGGTGAATAAAAGAATAGGTTCTACCTACTAAATCAACCTGCCAAGGATTTCATCATCAAGGTGCAAATAATGGCACCAAAAGTTCCTACAGCATATCCAAGAACGGCTAATAATACCCCGACAGGTGCTAATGAAGGACTAAATGCACCTGCTACAATAGGGGCAGAGGCAGCACCTCCAACATTCGCTTGACTTCCCACTGCAACATAAAAGAATGGTGCTTTTATGATTTTAGCAACAACAAAAAGAAATAAAGCGTGAACTGCAATCCAAATCAATCCAATTGACAATAAGAATTTAAACACACCCCAATTGGCTATAAGCTCCATGATGTCCATTTTCATTCCTATGGTAGCTACCAGAACATAAAGAAAGACACTTCCCATTTTTGAAGCACCAACACCTTCGAATTTGCGAAATTTGGTAAACGATAAACAAACACCGAAAACAGTTGATAATACAACAAGCCAGAAAAATCCACTTCCGAATTGTTGGAGCAGTCTTGCGGCATCCCGATTGGTCATTTCCTCTAGTGTATCGGAGATCAAAGGACCAAGTATATCAGCACCAAGATGAGCGAATCCGACAAAGAAAAAAGTGATTCCTAGCATATAGACCAAGTCGTTGAAGGTAGCAACCCTTGTGACGCCAGATTGAAATTTTTCCATTTTTGATTTTAGGTTTTCAATAGCACTATCATCCGCCTTGAAAAAACGATTGAGTTTTTTGTTGTAACCAATACCAAATAACAGAATGGACATAAATAGATTTGCCACAAAAACATCCACAATAATCATAGCCGAAAACATTTGATCACTAGCACTATAAATTTCTTTCATAGCGGCCTGATTTGCTCCTCCACCAATCCATGATCCAGCAACAGTTGATAGCCCACGCCATATTTCGTCATTCAAGACGTCTGGAGATATTAAGGATACGATCCATAAAGCAAAAGGTCCACCAAGTATGATACCCGCAGTTGCAGCAAAAAACATAATAATGGCTTTGGATCCAAGTCTTTTGATAGCTGGAATATCGATGCTCAAACATAATAGAATTAAACTGGCAGGTAATAAATAACGGGAAGCTATGAAGTACAATTGTGATTCTTCTGAGGAAATGATTCCGAATGAGTTTAATCCTGCAGGGATAAAGTAGCAAAGTAAAAGCGCAGGTACCACTTTGTAAAATTTCTTGAAATAGCTACGATTACTGTTTGCCGTTCTAAAAACAAGGAAAAGTGCAATCATTAATAACCCTAAAACAACGGCATCATTTGAAAACCATGGGGGAGAGGGTTTTACTTTAATGGTTTTACTTATAGACTTTTCACCTTTCTTTTTAAGTGTAATGGTATGGTCTCCTCTTTCTAATTTCCTTAAATAAACATCGCGATTTGAAATCAGGCCAGTGTTTTTACCATCAAAATGAATGTGATAGTCGTAAAGGGAATCAAAGGTTATTTTTAAATCGGGATGTTCTGATGCATAATATAACTCCTCCAATTCACTAAATGAAACTGAATGTATAGACGTATCAATATTTTTATTGGTAACCATCTCGACATGTGTCTGAGAAAGATATTGGAAAGTACTAAATAAAATAATGAATAATGTAAATGCTGTTTTCATTTTTTGGAATTTGAGAATGTATTAAAAACAAAAAAGGCTGCCAATAGCAGCCTTTTGAATAGTAAATAAAATTAGTTTATGCCGTGCATCCATTTTTTGATTGGCTTTCCAATAATAAATAGTAGAAGACCACAAGCAATTGCAATAAAACCAAGTAATTCAAAAACACTTAGCCCTTTATTTAATGACTCGCTTCGAATCGCATTAATTACTGCAGTTCCTGGTGTGTTTTTAGATAATTTTGCTAATTCACTTTCAGAAATGGTGTCGGAAGCTATTGCTTTATCCCTGTAGGAAATAAATTCAACTTTTGCCGCATTAAGCATTTTCTCTTTTTTCGTTCCCTTATAATTATTAGCTTCTGCTAATGCCTCTTTAATATAAACTGTAGACTTAGCGTAATCTTTATCACTTTTGGTATTTAATTCTGCAATGAAAGTGGAATCAGTAAGTACATCTTCAACAGAACCTTCCTCAAGCTTTTCTTTGTACTTATCCGTAATTAATAATGCTTTGATGTCTTTATCCATTTTAGCATTTTTGAATGATTCGCTTTCGACGATGGTTTTTTCATTTACCGTTGTGAGCTTTGCAATGTGCTTACCACCTTGGTGAGCTAATGAAGATGAAAGCAACCATATACCCATTAGGAAACCAACCATATGACGTGGTGAAAGTTTTGTTACCAGTGACAATCCAACAGGAGATAAGGTAAGCTCACCAATCGTATGTAAAAGGTATAAAAACACCATAAATATGGCAGGAATCATTCCTGCACTTGCAGAACCTCCACCCACGTTGAGGGCTAAAAATCCTAAACCTAAAAGCACCAAGCCAAAACCAAATTTGTATGGAGCAGCCGGTTCTCTATTCATGTTCGATAGTTTAATCCACAACCACGAAAAAATGGGTGCAAATATCATGATAAAGAAAGGATTGAAGGATTGAAAGAAAGTGGTCTTAATTTCAAATCCAAATAAAGTACGGTCTACATTACGCGCGGTAAATAAACTTAATGCTGAACCCGCCAATTCAAAGAAGGTCCAAAATACAGTTGTAAAAAATAATAAGACCGCAATAACCCAAATTCTTTGTTTTGCTACCTTTTCCATTTTACTGGCTTCGTACAATAGATATCCGATGACCATGGTTGCTAGAATCACTAAGATCAAGTCTACAATGTCATTGTAAACAATCAACGTAGAAGCCAATACAATCATAATGACAGTTGCAATAACTGGAAATAATTTATTCGAGATGCCTGGTATAATGGGTTTTTCCATTACCACATCAGGTCCCATTCCTACATCATTGTAAACTCCTTGTTTTTGTCCCCAAAGGAATACAAGATAACCAACAGCCATTCCTACACCGGCTGCAAGAAAACCATATTGCCAGCCTTCGTTTTCACCTATGGCACCACACGTAAGTGGAGCAAGAAATGCCCCCATATTAATTCCCATATAAAATAAGGTGAATGCCCCATCTCTTCTTTTGTCTCCCTCTTCATAGAATCTTCCGATCATACTGGAAATGTTTGGTTTGAAAAAACCATTTCCAACAACCAAAACAGCTAATCCTACATAAAACATGGTTTCATTTTCATTTCCTCCAAGGAATAGGGTGAACTGACCAATAGCCATCAAAATGGCACCCCAAACAATGGCTTTTCTAAAACCAACCAGTTTATCAGCGAAGAATCCTCCAACAAGAGGTGTGAGGTAAACCAAGGCACCATAGGCACCATAAATTCCATATGCTTTTGCGTCATCAAACGCAAAACCTCCATCCATGATATCCGCAGTCATGTATAAGATGAGTAGTGCACGCATACCGTAGTAGCTAAAACGCTCCCATAGTTCAACCATAAATAGGGTGAATAAAGCTTTTGGGTGTATTTTTCGGTTTGAAAAGATTACAAAACCAACCCAAGCAGCAACTCCAACCCAAGCCCATAACATTAATTGATAATCCGGATTCATTATTTATTTTTTAAGATTAAGGGTCGAATTTACTAAAAATATCTCGAGCCAACCCATAATTGAACTATTTGTTCATCATAAATTCGATTCTGAAATAAAATCATCATATTTGTTGCACTAAAAAATTCTTTTTCAAGTATTTAAAAGATTAACATTAACTCAAAAAGTAAATTATAATGAAAAAATCTATTTTATTTATTATGTCAGTGGTCGCATCAAGTACCATATTTGCCCAGTCATTTTCTGATGATTTTGAATCCTATTCATTAGGTTCATACTTGGGGAGCAGTTCACCTGATTGGACCACATGGAGTGGGACAGAGGGAGGAGCAGAAGATGTTACCATCACAAATAACAATGCAAGTAGTGGTAATCAATCTATTTATTTTTCTTCGACTTCTGCAAATGGAGGTCCAGAAGATGTAGTACTTCCATTTGATCAGGTATATAACTCTGGAAATTTTTCTTTTGAAGCTAATTTTTTCGTCGAAGCGGGAAAGGGAGCGTACTTTAACCTTCAGGGAACTTTAGTTGTCGCACAGGTATGGGCTTTAGATTGTTACATGCTACAAGATGGAACACTTAAGCTTTCTAATCAAGGAACTCCTTATATTAACGCCAATTATCCAAGTGCCCAATGGTTCAATCTTCGTGTTGAAATGGATTTAACGTCTAATGTTTGGGAGCTTTTTATTGACAATGTTTCACAAGGTTCATTTTCAAATCCGACAGGTCAAATAGGGATTTTAGATTTATATCCAGTTAATCCAACTGGTCAGGGAGGAAATGGTGTTTCAGGATTTTATGTTGATGATATTAGCTACACTCATATACCAGCTAATCTACCGAATCTCAATGGTGGTGTTTCATTTATTACTCAAATTAATGGAATAGCTGGATTAAGCTATGATGTTGTAGCAACCGCAAGGAATTTGGGTTCTACAACAATCAATTCTTTTGATTTAACTTATAATTACAATGGCGCTGATGTTACTGAAAATGTATCAGGTTTAAATTTAGTTTCCTTAGATACTTACGAGCATACTTTTGCCTCTCAGTTGACACCAGTTTTGGGAAATAATGATTTAACGGTTACCATTTCTAATGTTAATGGTTCAGGAGCTGATGATGATGCTTCCGATGATTCAAAAGTTATTAGTATTGATCCTATTGTACCCGCTTCAGGTAAAGTTGTAGTCGGAGAAGAGGCTACAGGAACATGGTGCCAATGGTGCCCTAGAGGAGCTGTCTATATGGATTTGTTTGAACAAACTTATGCTGATTACTGGATTGGAATCGCTGTGCACAATGGAGATCCAATGACAGATGTCGTATATGATGCGGGAATGGGAGCCTTAATTGGTGGTTATCCAAGTGCAGTGGTAGACAGAGGAGCTGATGTAGATCCTTCTGCAATGAATGCTGATTTTCTTGACAGGTTACAAACAGAACCTGCTGGTGTAATATTAAATGGTGCAACTTGGGATCCAAGTACGAGAATTTTAGAAGTATCAGTAAAGACGACATTTTCGCAAAATGCTACAAATAGCTACAAAGTGGCATGTGCTTTAACTGAGGATAATGTAACTGGAACTTCTTCAGGTTACAATCAATCAAATGCATATGCAGGAGGAGGAAATGGTGTAATGGGAGGATATGAATCTTTACCAAGTTCAGTTCCCGCTGCTCAAATGGTATATGATCACGTCGCCAGAGCAATTTCTCCATCTTTTGCTGGCTCTTCTGCTAGTTTACCTGCTACAATTAATTCTGGAGAAAGTCATATTTCAAATTATTCATTTACACTTCCAGCAGATTGGGATGAAAACAACATCCATATAATCGGTATGCTATTGGATCCTTCAGGTCGCATTGATAATGCTGGGTCAACATCAATTTCTGAAGCTGTAGCAAATGGATATGAAGTGGGCCCAAATCTCGGTATTACCGAAACTTTTGACTACAATGTTGATGACAAACTCAAGATATACCCTAATCCTGCGTCTGATGTTTTAAACGTGACTATTACGTCTTCAGACAAAGAATTAAACAAAATCTCCATATACAATCATGCCGGACAGCTTATCAATCAATTTGATATGAATATTGACAATGGTGCATGGGATTTCAAAATCAATCTTGCAAAATATGCAAAGGGATTGTATTCTATTGAGTACACAAATTCTCAAATGACTATGATTAAGAAATTCGTGGTTCAATAAAGAGATCAATATTATAAGAAAGCCACTTCGGTGGCTTTTTTTATGCAATAATGTGAACGAGATTTTTGACTTGAGCTGCTGTAGATTTCACTTCTTCTAAGGTTTTGCCTGTAATCGTAACGTGTCCCATTTTTCTAAATGGTTTGGTTTGCTCTTTTCCGTAGAGGTGAGCATAAACGTTAGGGTGGCTTAATAATTCTGATAGGCCTTTATAAATCGCTGTGCCTGTATGCCCTTTCTCACCTAGAAGATTAATCATGGCACCTGGTTGAATTAATGTGGTGCATCCTAAAGGTAATCCCAAAATAGCTCTTAAGTGCTGAGCAAATTGTGATGTATCACAACATTCAATGGTGTGATGTCCACTGTTATGGGGTCTTGGAGCAATTTCATTCACAAGAATGTCACCCGATTTTGTAAGGAACATCTCGACGGCAAGTATCCCAACCATATCGAGTTTTTCAATAACATTAGCTG
>Ga0206679_10001506_pt1 | contig 19234 bp, 17 predicted proteins | sample M110012015metaG_FD_155464 | JGI IMG/M metagenome (GOLD analysis project Ga0206679, IMG submission 155464) | Ammonia-oxidizing marine archaeal communities from Monterey Bay, California, United States - M1 100m 12015 | ecosystem: Environmental > Aquatic > Marine > Intertidal zone | place: USA... | reverse complement strand
TTTGGGATTGTTTCCAAATATTTTCCATACATCATTACAAATTAACTTAACTTCTGACATATTTTGTTTCCCTCATGTTTTATGTATTTAAGTTTTATAATTCCCTAAGGGCAAGACAAAAATACTTTTTTTTTACTTTACAAATTAAATTTTTCGTTAAAAATCGAAATTAAATGTATTTTTGGAAAATAATGTGAGTGAATTGTCTTCTAGTTTTAGGGTTAAGAGACCATTGTCATTTGGTGGCGTGGATTATTCCATCCCTATTTATATTATTGTGGGCCTTATTATATCTGTTTTAGTGTGGTTTTTTCTTGGTTTTAAATATGTTTTTCCTGAAGCTATATCTGGAAAATTTGATTTTATATTGATGATCAATAATGCTGAAACCTGGTTGCACACACATGCCAAAATTTACACCCGTGCCGTTTCAAATTTTGTGGGATATTACCTTGAGCAATTAGAGATGTTTCTTTGGTTCAAGCCTTGGCCTGTTGTCGCATTGGCTTTAGTGTTGCCAGCGCTCAATTATGGCGGGCTAAGATTGGCATTATTTACGTTATTTGGTGTCTTGTTTTGGGGTATGATGGATATGTGGGATCCAGCGATGTCAACATTGGCGTTAATGGGCGTTTCTGTTTTATTTTCTTGTTTTTTTGGGATAATCTTAGGTATATTTTGCTCTCAAAATGATGTTTTAGAGGTAAGTGTGCGCCCAATACTAGATACAATGCAAACGATGCCCTCGTTTGTTTATCTTCTTCCTGCAATTGTGTTTTTCGGTATTGGTGGCCCTCCAGCCGCCATGGCAATAATCATTTATGCAATGCCACCAGTAGTTAGATTAACTAATTTGGGTATTCGCCAGGTTCCAGAAACTACAATTGAAGTTGCCGAAAGTTTTGGATCCTCAAGATTACAAGTGTTATTCAAAGTTCAAATTCCCCAAGCTCTACCGTCAATAATGTTGGGAATAAATCAAACGATTATGATGGCTTTGGGCTTGGCGGTTTTAGCCGTATTTATTGGCGCCGGTGGCTTAGGAGAAGAAGTTTATAAAGCATTGAAACGGTTGAGAGTAGGTTGGTCTGTCGAGGGTGGCCTTTGTATTGTTTTTATGGCGATAATATTTGATCGGTTATCTCTTGCTATGAGTAAGCCAAAAGAAAGTGACATTCTTAAAGACAATACAGAAATGAAGTTTCGTCTTCTACCTCAGAGATTAGCTGGCAATAGACTTGCTACTATTTTTGAGAAAGTAATAGATGTAATTTGGCTATCAATTGGAGCCGTAGGTTATTTTCTAGTTGAGAATTTAGCTATTATTGTTGGAAAAATGATTAACTTGGTTAGTAAGAATGTCTCACTATCTATTGCTACATGGATTAGAAATTCACGTTTTTTAATATCAAGTATAATCGTTATTGCTTGCGTTTTGATTTGGGATTCGTGGGTATTGGAAATTGGATATTTTCCAAATGATTGGCAATTTACGATACGAAAACCAATAGATAATGCAATCGATTCTCTTATTGTAAATCCCTACTTTTATGGATTTACCAAAGGTTTAAAGGAATTTATATTTTTCTATATTTTAAATCCTCTGGAAGTTTTTTTGATTGGCTTGCCTTGGTTATTTGTATTGATAGCATTTTTTGTTATCTCGTTTTCTTCAGCAGGCATATGGTTTGCGGTATTAGCGGTTTGTTTGTTATTTTTTACGGGCTTATCCGGTGTTTGGGAATTAACGATGCAGACACTTGCAGCCATCTTGGCCTCTGTAGTCGTGTGTGTGGTTATGGGTCTTCCGTTAGGCGTATTGGCCGCTTACAATAAGACAGTTGATAATATTATTAGACCAATACTGGACACAATGCAGACAATGCCTGCATTCGTATACTTAATCCCAGTATTGTATTTTTTTGGAGGCAATCGCGTAACTGCTGTTATAGCAACAGTTATCTACGCGTTGCCACCAATGGTTCGAATGACGAATTTAGGCTTAAGAGAATTACCCAAGGAAATCAATGAAGTATCCAATTCATTTGGTTCTACTGAGATTCAAAGTCTAATAAAAGTTAAGTTACCTATGGCATCACCTTCCATTATGCTTGGAGTTAATCAAGCCGTAATTATGGCCCTAGCAATGCAGGTAATCACGCCGTTAATAGCTGGCGAAGGCTTGGGTAAGGAAGTGTTTCGAGCAATGGAAACAGCGGATACTGGGCGTGGCTTGGTTGCAGGGATTGGAGTAGTTTTATTAGCAATTTTACTTGATAGGTTAACTCAAGCTTGGACTATTAATCAGCGCAAGGCCTTGGGATTGTAGTAAAAACTTTATTAGTTTAGGGTCAATAATGTAAAGAAAGAGAGGGAAGGGAAAAGTTTAACAATTAGAAAAATTTGATTTTGCGGTTATAATTTAATAAAAAAAATGGGTAAATATAAATGGGGAGAAAATTAATGAACTTTAAAAATAAATTAGTAACAACCTTTTTTGCGGGAATACTTGCAGTTGGGTTTTCTAGCTCGGTATCAGCGGGTGGAATACTTCGTGCTCCAGTACCTGATTGGACTGGTGGGGTGGTTACATGCGAAGTTATCCACTATGTTCTTGAGAATGAAATGGGTTATAAGATTAAGCGTATTACGATGCCATCTGGTCCAGGTGTAGCAGAAGGAGAGCGTGCTGGTGATCTAGATTTTCATTGCGAAAGCTGGCCGTCTTATTCAACAACAAATGATATATATATCAAAGAATGGGGTGGTGATGGTAGCATTGTAAAACTTGGTGATGCAGGGCCTATTGGAACCAGTAGTTATTGGATACCGTCATATTTAATTGAAAAAAATGGTGGACCAATCAAAAACGAACCAAAACTTGCCGATTTGAATGATCACGTTGATCTTTTTAAAGGTATGGATACTGGAGATAGAGGTCGACTACTAGGATGCCCTACACCTGCTTGGGAATGTAGTGATCAAGATAGACTTGATCTGAACGGCGTTAATTTTAAAGCAATAGAACTTGGTTCTGAAACTGCACATTGGGCAGAGGCTCAGGCAGCATACAAACGTAAAGAGCCATTTGTACTATATGCATGGACACCACATTGGATTTTTGCTGTTTTAGATTTGGTATCAGTTGAACTTCCTGCGTTTGGCTCTGTTGAGTGGCCTGCATCCGGTTGGGACGTCGACATTACGTTTAATGCTGGTCGCCCAGGCATGTTGACAGAACATCCTGAAGCTTCTCAAATGATCATGAATGCTTCTATAACAAATGTTCAACAGGCAGGCATGATAAAAGCGATTGATATTGATGGACGTGATGTTGAAGAAGTCGTGGCTGAGTGGATGGAAGCTAATCGTGATGTTTGGTCTTCATGGGTTCCTGATTGATTTCAGATAACATTAATTATTTTTGGGCCCCTTTTTAGGGGCCCATTTTTTGGTTGAAATAAAATGAACCGTAAAATTAATGATGAGTTAATAGGAATTGTTTTTATATTATTAGCATCATTGAGTGTCGCTATTTTGCCTAATTCAGCTAAATTTGCTATGTCTGATGGTGCTGGTCTGATAACTTTGATGGTAACGAGGGGTGTAATTGGGCTGATTTTACTTATCAGTTTACTGATAATAACCCGGAGTTCATTTTTCATACCCAAATCTTTAATATTAATATCTATTGTTAATGGCTTGTTGGCATTAGGCATGATTGCTGCGTTATATTTAGCAATTTTATACATAGATATAAGCTTATCGATTTTAATTCTTTGTCTATATCCTGTTGTGATTGCCATCATATCACATTTGAGGGGAGCAGAATTTGTTAATAAGATACAATGGTTTTGTATAATGTTTGTTTTGATTGGTTTAAGTTTATTAGTTTTAAGTGACAAATCCACTGTAAGCTTGTCAGGCATATTTTTTAGTCTTGCAGGTATGATTTCTGCGGTCATTATAACTTTTTTGTCAGAAAAAATGATCAATGAAATAGGAGCCTTAACTACGACATTTTATTTGAATGCATGGGGGCTATTATTCCTATTGCTAATACTTTTATTTGTAAGTGATTACGTTCCACCTCAATCAACTATGGGTTGGGCAGCAATGGCCCTTAATGGAGTTTTTAACATAGGCGCTTGGGTATTCTTTTTTGCAGGCATGCAAAGAATTGGACCTACTAGGGCCTCAATGTTGACGTCAGTTGATCCGATTTTTGCAGCAATTCTTGCATATTTACTTTTCAATCAATTTTTTTCTACATTTCAATGGGTTGGATTTGTCTTGGTTATAGTTTCTTTATTTTGCTTTGAAATATTTTAAGAAAAAAATTAGTAAGCTTGAGCAATTCCGTCCATCATTTTCACCAGATCCACAGAGTAATCTAAATCGATTACATCTTTATTCTGCAATACTGAAAAGAATGATACGGAAATGCCGGTATCTAAATTAGCCAACATGAATTGACCACCATAACCACCGTGCCCTAACCAAATACCGTTAGTCATTGTTTGATTGGAGTAGTTATAAAAGTCTTTTGGAGGTTGAATTTTTGGTCCAGGATTTTTTCTTGTGTTTTCGATATATTTCTTATTTCCTACCTGTTTTCCATTTACCCCCATCCCGTATCTACAAAAAAGCTGTCCAAAACGCGCTAAGTCTCTAGTACAAAGGTTGACGCCTCCATCTACAACAGGAAACCCCTCTCTATCGGTATGCATGTGCCAATTCCCTTCAATACCGACGGCTTCAACAATGCCAATCATCCAATCTCTTAGACTACGTTTGCTGACCCGTTCTGCAACCCAGGCTAATATATCTGTATTAGCAGATTTATAATCTGCATACCCGGTTTTGTTTTTTAAAGAACCATCAACTTGCTGAATTGAGCATAAAAACTCCTTCTGGCTTACTTCTATAATTTGATCTGATGGTAAGCGCCAACCAAGTGTTGTCTCATGTATGAAGCTACTTGCAAAAGGATCGCTATAATCTTCTGTATAGTTGTTAGCTAAGTTCATGTTTAATACTTGCTCTATTGTTGCGTCTGCATATCCTGTCCCTATTTCAGGAAGATAATATTTTATTTGCTTTTTTGGATCTAGCGTTCCGTTAGATATTAGTTCACCACAAATTAAGTTAAGTGTCATTTTAGTGATCGACATAATCGTGTGTGGATGAGTATGATGGAAATCGTCAGCATATGCCTCAAAAATTAATTCTTGGTTCTTCAATACAGCCATCCCTGAGAAATGTTTAGTTTCTATCAACTTTTTTACATCAGGACGAGTTCCGATACTGGCATTAATATTGGTTTCAAGATGTAGTATTTCGGGTGCTCTAAAAGACACTGAATAACGGGGAATTCGATATAAATTATGGTATCCATGACGTCTAGTTTTTGGTTGATTCCATCTAGCTTTATTATCATGTGTCACGTTAAGGTCTGGATTGGGGTAACTAATGATAGGTTTTAGTTTTTCCATAATATTTCCTTTATTTTCAGGACAGGCTTCGATGTAAAGAAGTATATCTATTTTAATATGTTAATGATTTATAGTTCTTCATTATTGTGACTTAAGCAATAATTTTTTGATAATTACAAATATTAATAAATTGCATTTTTGAAAAAAACTGGATCAAACTATTAATCAGGATCAATTGATTTGCACCTGAGTTCAAGTCAAAGTATATGGTTAGATGATTTAAATGTTTAAAGGGTTAGCAAGGCCTTATTGTGTGAAGATACATCATGACTGATAAAATAAAATCAAATGTAATGTGGGGTGGTCGATTTGAAGATGCGCCAGATGCATTAATGGAAAGAATTAATGCTTCAATTAATTTTGATAAGCGACTTTATGAACAGGATATTGAAGGATCTCAGGCACATTCTATAATGTTGGCTAGACAGGGAATTATTGATAAAAAAGAAGCTGATTTAATTTGTGATGGTTTAGCTAAAATACGCCTTGAAATTGAATCTGGTGAATTTGAATTCAAAGAGTCTTTAGAAGATATTCATATGAATATTGAAGCGCGTCTTGCTGAAATAATTGGTGACGTGGCGGGAAAGCTCCATACAGCAAGATCTAGAAATGATCAGGTGGCTTTAGATTTTAGAATGTGGGTACGTCAACAGATTGATTTATGTGCAGAAGAATTACACAAAATTATTGAGGCATTTATTAATCAAGCTGATCGTTATGGTGATTTAATAATGCCAGGCTTTACGCATTTGCAAGTTGCCCAGCCAGTGACGTGGGGGCATCATATGATGGCCTATGTTGAAATGTTCGGACGTGATTTAGATCGATTTCTGGATGCGCGAAAAAGAATGAATGAGTGCCCTTTAGGTGCTGCTGCCTTAGCAGGAACATCTTTCCCCATTGATCGATATCATACTTCTGATGCCCTTGGATTTGATCGACCTACTGCAAATTCTTTAGATAGCACCTCAGACAGGGATTTTGCTTTAGAATTTTTGTCTGCCTCTGCGATTTGTGCTACGCATCTAAGTCGCTTTTCTGAGGAATTAGTTATCTGGTCATCCTCACAATTTGGATTTGTCAATATTTCGGAGAGATTTTCAAGTGGTTCTTCTATAATGCCTCAAAAGAAGAATCCCGATGCAGCAGAGTTAATTAGAGCAAAAGGTTCTCGTATCAACGGATCATTAATAGCACTTTTAACTACGATGAAGGGTTTGCCCCTTACCTATTCCAAGGATATGCAGGAAGATAAGGAACAAGTATTTGATGCTGCTGATACTTTATTGTTATCTCTGGCTGCAATGAGTGGCATGTTAAGTGAATTAACACCCAATAAGGAAGTTTTAGAAAATGCAGCGTCAAAAGGATTTTCTACGGCAACTGATTTAGCTGACTGGCTGGTTAAAAATATTAATATACCTTTTCGTGAGGCTCACAAAATTACTGGTCAAATAGTGAAAATTGCTGAAAGAAAAGGATGTGATTTGCCTGATCTGAAGTTAAAAGATATGCAAGAACTCAATCAACTAATCAATAAAAATATTTACTCAGTTTTGAGTGTAAAAAAGTCAGTTAATTCACGTGATAGTTATGGGGGAACATCGCCAAAAGAAGTAAAGAGGCAGATAGCGGGTTGGAAAAAGAAGATGTCAAAATGAGATTTATCAAATTAGCTTTGTTAATTTGTTTTACTGCAGTTGTGTCCTGTGGTGTTGCTGGGGATCCAACAAGACCGGAGAGCATAAAAAAAATTAGCAATTAGATAATTTCTGTGCGGTGATAAGTTTTGGGTTAACGGTTTTTTCATTTGTTCTTTTATAAGAAAATAGTGAATTAATTTTTGTAATCTCATGTAGAAAATTGGGTATAAATTATTTACAAATGGGTTGAATTTTAGTTTTCATTGGTTTTGTTGAAAATTTTTGGAAAGTGTTTAATGGATAATTTTATTTATAAAGCGAAACAACTCCATGTGGAAAATGTTGCGATTAGTGATATTGCCTCATTCGTTGGCACCCCGTTTTATGTATACTCTCAATCTTCTATAGAGCAAAATTACAAAACTTTTCAAAATGCTATGTCTGGAACAAAACATCTGATTTGTTACGCGATGAAAGCGAACTCAAATCAAGCAGTATTAAAAATTCTTGGTAATTTAGGTGCAGGAATGGATGTTGTTTCGGGTGGGGAATATTTGCGGGCTAAAGCTGCCGGCATCCCAGGAGAACTTATTGTATTGTCTGGAAGTGGTAAAACACGCGAAGAAATAAATTTGGCTATAAGGGGGGGGATAAGACAATTCAATGTAGAAAGTGAGCCTGAATTGAGTGAAATTTCAAAAGTAGCATCAGAACTTGATACTGAAGTTCCCGTTACTTTAAGAATTAACCCAGATGTTGATGCTAAAACTCACTTAAAAATTTCAACAGGAAAATCAGAAAATAAATTTGGCATACCACTCTATAATGCTCGGAGAACCTATGCTTTCGCGGCGTCCCTTCAAGGAATAAGAATTATCGGAATCGATGTTCATATAGGGAGTCAATTATCTGATTTAACGCCGTATAAAGATGCATTTGCTAAAATACGCCAATTGACCGAGGTGCTCAGAGCAGATGGCCATAATATAGATAGAGTGGATTTGGGTGGTGGTTTAGGAATAATTTATGAGAGTTCTAATGATGATATGCCTTCACCTGCTGACTATGGTTGTTTGATTAAAGAGGTTTTTGATGGGCTGAATTGTGAGCTGGAGCTGGAGCCAGGCCGATGGATTGTGGGTAATGCAGGTTTAATGATAAGTTCGGTTATTTATCCTAAAAAAGGTGAAGGACGAAATTTTTTAATAATTGATGCAGCAATGAATGACTTACTTAGGCCCGCGTTATATGATTCTCATCATGATATTCTTCCTGTTAAGGAGCCGTTCAATAGTGTGAAATTAGAAAAATTTGATATAGTTGGACCGGTATGTGAAACAGGAGATACTTTTGCTACTCAACGGATAATTCCCAATATGGGAGCAGGTGAATTATTAGCCTTTCGATCAGCGGGAGCTTATGGTGCGGTTATGGCATCTGAATACAACTCAAGACCATTAATTCCAGAAGTATTAGTTAGTGGTAATAAATTTGCAGTGATTAGGGATCGCCCTAGTATCCAAGATATTATTAGTAGAGATAACCTTCCTGATTGGTTGTAAGATTACTTGATTTGTACTTCTCTATGACGTGGGCAGTTTATTAGGTGGTTATTAATTAACCCAGCGGCTTCCATGAACGCATAGACTATTGTTGGTCCACAGTAGCGATACCCAAGCTTCTTGAGATCTTTAGAAATTTGTTCAGACAAGATGGTTGAGGTTGGAATTTCAGATTGTGTCTGCACATTTGACTGAAGGACTTGATGATTTGTGTACTCCCATAAAAAATTGTTGAAGCCTTGTTTTTGTTCAATGTCTAAAAATATCTTTGCATTTTTGATTGTAGCTTCTATTTTTCCTCTGTGTCTTACAATATTTTCATTCAGAAGTAGGGCAATGATTTTGTTTTCATCATAATTTACAATAATCTCAGGTTTAAAATTATCAAACGCCTTTCTAAAAGATTCTCGTTTTTTAAGGATGGTTATCCAACTCAGACCCGCTTGGAATCCCTCCAAAGTTAGCTTTTCCCAAAGCATTTTGCTATTATGCTCTGGAACGCCCCATTCTGTGTCGTGGTACTGGATATATAAGGCATCATCACCAGGCCAAGAACATCTTTCTTCCATAATTTTCTCCTCTAGCACTTCATTTTGACGATATATTTATGCTATAGTTATTATTATTAACCGTTAAAAATGCAAAAGGATTTATTTAGAAAGTTTATTTGAAATTTAATGTTGTGTCTGTTTAATATTTTAAAGTGTAAAGTAATTTTAAGTTTAAAAAAATAAGTATTGCGCAATAAAATTATATTAATTATATAATTACAGAAATAATATTACTATATGAATTTTTTTGTAAGTTTTGATCAAATTATATTGCTTGCATGAAGAGGACTAATTTATGACAAATATTGTTATAGCATCCGCAGCGCGAACGGCAGTTGGTAGTTTTGGTGGTTCATTCGCCAATATACCTGCTCATGATTTGGGCTCCGCGGTATTGAAGGAAGTTGTTGAAAGATCTGGTGTTGATAAATCAGAGGTTTCAGAAACTATAATGGGTCAGGTTTTGGCAGCTGGGCAAGGACAAAACCCTGCACGTCAGGCGCATATCAATGCAGGATTGCCAATTAAAAGTGCTGCATGGGGTATCAATCAGGTTTGTGGATCAGGATTACGAGCGGTTGCGATTGCTGCTCAACACATCCAATTAGAAGATGCATCAATCGTTATCGCTGGCGGTCAAGAAAGTATGTCTTTAAGCCCTCACGTAGCATTAATGCGTTCTGGTCAAAAAATGGGTGATATGGCGTTTGTAGACTCCATGATTAAGGATGGGCTTTGGGATGCCTTTAACGGTTATCATATGGGGAACACGGCAGAAAACATTGCAAAAAAATGGCAAATCTCTCGGGATACTCAAGATGAATTTGCGGTTTTTTCGCAAAATAAAGCTGAGGCTGCTTTAAAAGCTGGAAAATTTGAGGACGAAATAGTTCCATTCAAAATTTCTTCTCGGAAAGGTGATCTCATTGTCAATGTAGATGAGTACATTCGGCATGGGGCAACAATGGATACAATGCAAAAGCTCAAACCAGCTTTTGAGCGAGAAGGAAGCGTAACAGCCGCTAATGCATCTGGGATAAATGATGGAGCAGCAGCAGCGTTGATGATGACAACTAATGAGGCTGAGCGAAGAGGTATAGAGCCTTTAGCTCGTATTGTTTCTTATGCAACAGCGGGAGTGGACCCTTCAATAATGGGTATTGGACCGGTTGATGCCTCTAAGAAAGCTTTAGAAAAAGCTAATTGGGATGTTGATGATTTAGATTTGATTGAAGCTAACGAAGCTTTTGCTGCTCAGGCGTGCGCTGTGAATAAAGAAATGGGTTGGGATCCATCTATCATCAATGTTAATGGCGGAGCGATTGCAATTGGCCATCCAATTGGAGCCTCGGGCTGTCGAATTTTGAATACTTTATTATTTGAGATGCGGCGGAGAAATGCAAAAAAAGGTCTTGCTACACTATGTATTGGTGGGGGAATGGGTGTCGCCATGTGTTTAGAACGATTTTAATTTTATATAGGAGCAAATAATATGAAACGAATAGCATTGGTTACTGGCGGTACTCGTGGCATTGGTGCCGCTATTAGTAGCGCTCTTCAGGATGAAGGCTATACAGTGGCAGCGACATATTTTGGTAATGATGAAGCAGCAAAAAAATTCAGTCATGATACGGGAATTTGTTCATATAAATGGTCAGTTTCGGATTATGACGCTTGTGTAGCTGGCATAAAAAAAGTTGAAGAAGATCTAGGCTCAGTTGATATTTTAGTGAATAACGCCGGGATAACTAATGATGCTATGTTTCATAAAATTACCTTTAACCAGTGGAAGGAAGTTATAGATACTAATCTTAATGGCGTTTTTAATATGACCCATCCTATTTGGAATGGCATGCGGAATCGAAAGTTTGGAAGGGTCATAAATATTTCCTCCATAAATGGTCAAAAAGGTCAGGTGGGGCAGGTTAATTACTCGGCGGCCAAGTCTGGAGACATAGGTTTTACCAAAGCTTTAGCACAGGAAGGTGCTTTTAAAGGAATTACAGTAAATACAGTTTGTCCAGGTTACATAGCAACAGATATGGTAAAGGCTGTTCCAGAAAACGTACGCGATGCAATCATTTCTCAAATCCCTGTTGGAAGATTAGGAGAAGCTCCTGAAATAGCTAGATGTGTAACATTTTTAGCTTCTGATGACGCTGGCTTTATTACAGGATCAACAATAACGGCAAATGGAGGTCAATATATAGTATAATTAAAAGTTAAAAGTTAATTTTAGAAAAGTTCTTATTTAATTATACCTTTCTTCTATCCGGTAGATTTTTTCCTTCAGTTTCAATTTCATTTTTTTCAACAGTATGATATTTTCGTGGTTATTTAAATGGTTATTTTGAGCGCTTATTATTTCATTTTTTAGGGATTTATGTTTTCGTTTTAATTCTTTTATATGATTGCTCAATGACATAATTGCTATTCTCCTTTTTCCTGTAGGTCAATTAAACAGCAATAAGTTCAAAAAACCTATAACTTTTTTTCAAATAAATACTTTTGGCAAAAAAATGTCATTAAAAATTGAAAAATTCAAAGAACGCTTTAGAGTTTTATCGAGTGACCGTTTTTTAAAATATTATTTGCTATTTCTGTAAAATCCTTTGAATTAGTTTCATGGACCTGATCTTTATGAACGACTAATGAGGGAAGTAATGAGAAAGTACCTTTATTACCTTTTTCCATCTGAATTATAATACGATTTGCCTGAGAGTTGTGTCGTGAACAGATTGGTTTTACCTTAATATTTCCAAAATATTTTGTACTTTCACTTAAGATATCTGGAAGGCGTTCAGCCCCAACTAATAAGGTTGCTACACCACCCTGTTTTAAACGTTTAGATGAAATTTTAATCCATTCAGCCAAACTTAACTTCTCGCGCAAGCTTATATTTTTACCCGTATTTTTAGAATGAGTACCTTTATTACCATAGTAAAAAGGGGGATTCGAGATCACATGATCAAAGGTTTCTTCTCTTAATTCTTGCGGTAAATTTTGAATATCACAACAATAAATATTTGCTTTCGAATTGGCCTTTGCATTTTTTTCAGCTAGATTGGCATAGTTTTTTTGAATTTCAACTCCGTTAAGTTGTAAATCACTCACACGTGCGCCTAAACACATTAGTACAGCGCCAACACCGCACCCTAATTCCAATATTTTTTGTGATTTTTGCGCCGGTATGGCGGCTGCTAAAAAGACAGCATCCATGGAGGATCTAAATCCATTCTTAGGTTGTAGAAGACTTACCCTACCTCCAAGAAAACCATCTTGTGTGATTTGTTCTAGATCTACTGTGGTAAATTTCATGCTAGGTATATACCATTATCCAATAATATTTCTTTCGCTTCTATAAACACACTATTTGGGACTAGTATACGCCTAGGAAGTATGTTTATTGAGCCTTCCAAAGCGCTCATATGGACGTCTAATTCAAAATAATCTATACTTTCATTTGTTAAAAGTAATTTTATGTGTGCGATTGTAGCTAAATCATTTGTTTTAATAAGTTCTTTCATGAAAATATTAAAGACGGAATGATTTAAATTGTCGAGACCAACTATTTGTAAAAAAACTATGCAGAGTAATGAAAATAATCCAGTAGAAGCTTTACGGTTGCAATTGGCGCCGGAAATGCAATCAGTTAATAGCTTAATTAATGCTTATATGAAGTCAGAAGTGACGCCAATAATCCCAAAGCTTACACATCATCTTATTAATGCTGGGGGCAAAAGAATACGTCCTTTACTTACTTTGGCTGCAGCAAATTTGTGCAATTATAAAGGCACTTCTCACATTCAACTCGCTGCAGCGATTGAATTTATACATACAGCCACTCTTTTGCACGATGATGTAGTTGATAAAAGTTTGCAAAGAAGGGGCAAACCTACTGCAAATTTTTTATGGGATAATCCATCTTCTATTTTGGTTGGTGATTATCTTTTTTCAAAATCTTTTCAACTTATGGTTGAAGCAAATTCCTTAAAAGTTTTATCGGTATTAGCTGATGCATCAGCAACGATTTCTGAGGGAGAAATTTTACAATTGAGTGCTGTAAAAAACATAAATATTGATGAAGAAACTTATTTTAAAATTGTCGATGGAAAAACAGCGGCTCTATTTGCTGCAGCGACAAAAGTTGGTGCGATTATTTCAAATATGGATGAAATCCATGTTAATGCACTTTCAAATTTTGGAAGAGCATTGGGAATAAGTTTTCAAATAACAGATGATTTATTAGATTATACAGGTTTTGAACAAAATTTAGGAAAGAATATTGGTGATGATTACAGAGAAGGGAAAATGACCCTTCCACTTATCAAAGCTATAAATAAGTCTGAGGGAGAAGAAACTCTTTTCTGGGAAAAAACGATTGGTAAAGGCGTGCGAGAACCATCTGACCTAAATCAAGCTATATTTTTGATGAAAAAATACGGTGCATTTCATGACACTCGTCGTGAGGCAATTTTATGGGCTTCTAAGGCTGCCAATCAATTGAAAATATTTCCAGAATGCAAAATTAAAACTACTTTGAAAGAATTAACATCCTTTGTAGTATCTAGAATAAATTAAATTAATTTAGCCATCATACACCACATCTCAGGATATTTAATTTTTGCATTTGTTAATGCTCTAATAGCGTCAACTCTACTATCAAACAAGCCAAAGCAAGTTGTTCCAGAGCCAGACATTTGCGTGTAGTAATTACCGTTTTGTGCATTTAAAAAATTAATTATATCACTTAAGAGAGGTACAAAATAAATTGAAGTTTTGAGTAAATCGTTTCTTAATTTCTTAATATGATTTGAAAATACTTTAATGGAATTAGTTCCTGTAAAAGTGTCCATTTTCTTATTATTTTTATTTTTAAGATTATCAAACACCTTCTTCGTGGATAAGCCAATACGAGGTTTAATTAAAATAATATGTAAGTTATCTGGAATAGAAACTGGAGTGATTTGTTCCCCAATTCCTTGAACAATGGCCGTTTCTTTTAACAGACAAATGGGCAAATCAGCCCCTAATATTTCTGAAGACTTTGGAATTGGTAAATCCCACAATTTTGATAGTGAGCGTAGTGTGGCCGCAGCATCTGCTGAACCTCCACCTAATCCAGCTTCGATTGGTAGGTTTTTTATTAAATTAATATGTGCTTTACCCTTTGGTGATAAAAATTTGGCTGCCTTGATTACAATGTTCTGCGCGCCTTTTGGAACTTTATTAGCAAAAGGTCCCTCTATCGTAAGCTTTAATTTATCAAAAGGACTTACTTCAATTATGTCACCAATATTGGCAAAAGTTACCAAACTGTCTAGTTCATGATAACCATTTGATTTTAAGCCTCGCACATGAAGTGCTAAGTTGATCTTTGCTGCAGCGAATGAGTTAATTTTCATTATATGAGTCTTCATTCGGTTTCAGATATTAAAACTGCATCCAAGCCAATATCTAATTTTTTATAAATTCTTTCTGCATCTTTTTCTTCTGGATCAAAACTAAGGGCACGACGCCATTGAAACTCAGCTTCTGTATGACGCTCAACAGCCCAATACACATCCCCTAAGTGGTCATTTATAATAGGATCTAAAGGCATTAGTTCAGTGGCTCGTTCCATATGAGTGACTGCTTCTGAATATTTTCCCAATCGATAAAGAGCCCATCCTAGACTGTCCGTTATATAGCCATCATTAGGTTGACCCCTTACCGCTCGTCTAATTAACTCCAGAGCTTCTTCTAAATGTATTCCTTTCTCAACAAGTGAATAACCAAAATAATTTAGTAATGATGGTTGGTTGGGTTCCATAGCCAATGCTTTTCTGAAGTCTATTTCAGCTATTTCCCAATTTCCTAGACGTTCATTACAGATACCTTTGGCATAAAACTCAAACCAACTCTTTAGGCCCTTCTTTTCTATGAGAAGGATTGCTTCATTATAAATAATTGAAGCTTCAAGAAACCTTTCACTGCGCCGTAATGAGTTTCCCAAAGTAGTTTGTAGCTCAATATCATTTGGATTATTTTTGACTAAGGCTTTTAAAACATCGATCGAATTTTCCTCTTCTCCTTGATAGAAAAGAGCATTTGCTCGCCCTATTTCTGCATCCTTAAACTTAATGTGATTGTCAGGAATATTATTGTAATTTTCAATAGTAAGTTTGTATTGCCGCAAATTCAAAAGATTTTCAGAGATCAATAAAATATTTTCAATGTTTTTGTTATCTATATGGTGAACTAATCGAGAATAAATAAGTGATAAAGCATAATCATTTTCATTATTTATTGCATTTGCAACCGTATAAAGCGCTAATGTAGCCCCTTGTTTTGAATTGGTAATATAATTGTATTTAACGGGCGCTCCAGCATCTATCAAACGACGTAATTTAAAGATTTCAAGGTCGTCATTTCCAATTAAAAACTTATCTAACAGTTTAACTGCTTCTTGGTTTTTTCCTATTTGCGTCATTATTTGAGCATGGGCAATTACTGACCCTCGATCAATTAAATTGGATCCATTTGTTGCATCGGACAAAATAGCATGAGCCTTTTCAAAATCGCCTACCATTGCGAGGGCAAGTGCTAGGTGGTTTTGCGAGATAGAACCTAGTTTTTTTGCATTCTCAGATTCATTGAAATATTTTAGTCCCTTTTCAATATTTCCAGAGCCTATTTCAAGCCAACCAGTTAATATAGCTTCTAAAAATAAATTGAATTTATTTGGTTCATTTAATAATAATTTCGCTTTATTGAATTCTTCATTCTTAATGGCAGTCGCAAGCATTAATAGTGAAGTTATGGGGGTATTTTCTTCAAGCTTTGTTAACGTTTTGGAAAAAAATATTGCATTAGAAAAATTACCATTATTAATGTTTGACCTTACCGCGCCATTCAGGAGCATAATGTTATGGGGATCATTTTCTAATGAATTCGAATAGAATTCTGAAGCTGAAGAAAAGTCATTTTTACTTTCTGCATGAATAGCTGAAAGATATGCTCCAGCGTTATTATTTGAGGTTGCGCTAGATGTTGTAAAACCCCAGATTAGCAAAATATAGAAGAAATATTTAATATTAAGGTTCAAAGGAAATATCCATACTGTTGGAATCCAAGGTAGCTTTGTAGGGAGACCAAATCAATAAGTTATTTATATTTCTAATACAACTTTTTCACTTAGTTACATATTTGGATAGTTAGGACCCTCACCACCCTGAGGGGTAACCCAAGTTATATTTTGGCTTGGATCTTTAATGTCACAAGTTTTACAATGAACACAGTTTTGAGCGTTAATTTGAAATACTGGATCAGATCCATCATCTTTTGTTACCACTTCATATACACCAGCAGGGCAGTATTTTTGAGCGGGTTCTGCAAACTTCGGTAGATTTATTTTAATTGGGATAGAAGGATCTTTTAGTTGTAAATGGCAAGGCTGCTCTTCTTCATGGTTTGTTGCAGAAAAGCTAACGTTAGTTAAGCGATCAAAACTTATCTTTCCGTCTGGTCGTGGATACTCAAGAATTTTGAAGTCAGATGCATTACCAGTTGACTCTGCATCATTTTTACCATGTTTTAAAGTCCCAAGAGGGTTCCAACCAGTAAGATTTGCAATCCACATGTCGAATCCACCAAGAATGAGGGATGGAAATAATCCAAATTTTGACCATAGTGGTTTAACATTTTTTACCCGTTTTAAATCTTTCGCAATTGGTCCAGATAATAAGCTTTTTTCATATTGTTCAAGTTCATCTCCAGATCGGCCATCTTTAATAGCTTTTACGGCTGCTTCAGCAGCAAAAATGCCAGATAACATTGCATTGTGATTCCCTTTGATTCGAGGAACATTAACTAAACCAGCAGAACAGCCTAACAATGCGCCACCAGGAAAGATTACTTTTGGAATTGACTGCCAGCCGCCCTCTGTTATTGCGCGGGCTCCATACGCTATTCTTTTTCCATCCTGCAATAATTCAGCTATTTTAGGATGATGCTTAAATCTTTGGAATTCCATGTACGGAAAAAGGTGTGGATTTTTATAATTTAAGTGTACAACAAAGCCGATATATACTTGGTTCTGGTCAAGGTGATAAATAAAAGAACCACCCCCTGCATTCCCACCTAATGGCCATCCCATTGTATGGGTAACAGTTCCCTCTTCATGATTTGCGGGATCAATTTCCCAAATTTCTTTCATGCCCAAGCCAAACTTTGGCACATCACAATTTGCATCTAATTTATAATTTTTTATTACTTTCTTTGAAAGAGATCCTCTTACTCCCTCAGATAGGAATACATATTTTCCTCGTAATTCCATGCCCGGTTCATAGCCGTCACTAATTGTTCCATCTTTATTTTTACCAAACTCACCTGCTATAACACCAACTAGTTCGCTTTTTTTTCCAAATATTAGTTCTGAGCAGGCCATGCCTGGAAAAATTTCAACACCAAGTTCTTCTGCTTGCTCAGCCATCCAACGACAAACATTTGCCATCGAAACAATATAATTCCCATGATTATTCATTAATGGAGGCATTGGAAAGTTTGGTATTCTTATTGATCTTGATTCTCCCAGAATTAAAAAATTATCTTTTTTTACTGGTACAGTTATAGGCGCTCCCTTGGTCTTCCAATCTGGAATTAATGAGTCCAAGCCGCAGACATCTAGAACTGCGCCTGATAAAATATGGGCACCAACTTCAGATCCTTTCTCTAATACTACAACATCAAGATCTGCATTAAGCTGTTTCAACCGGATAGCTGCTGATAGACCAGCTGGTCCTGCACCAACGATTACAACGTCATAATCCATGCCTTCTCGCTCAATGTTTTCCATTTTTATATTGCCTTTCTTAAGTAGCATTAGGCTAAAATTATTAATTATAGTACAATGCACTAAAGCAATGTTTGACATAACGTCAAATGTTATATTGCTTCATCAAGTCGCATCTTATTGATTAGAAGCTTTCTTGATGAAAAAGTAAGCGTGTCACATTTCAAGACTAGCTTGACTTTATAGGGTATGATATCAATAAAATGAAGATAATGTACTAATGTGGAAGAAATTTTTTGACTATGGAAAAGATACCAATGACATCGTCTGGTTATAATGATTTGGACATTGAGTTAAAAAAGTTACGTTCATCTGAAAGGCCAGCTATTATTAAGGCAATAGCTGAAGCGCGAGAGCATGGGGATTTATCTGAAAATGCAGAATACCATTCTGCAAGAGAAAAGCAAAGTTTCATAGAAGGGAGAATTAAAGAGCTTGAATCGGTAATAGGTTTGGCTGAGATAATAGATATTTCTAAATTGTCGGGTCCTATAAAGTTTGGTGCAACGGTAAAGTTAGTTGATGAGAATACGGAGCTTGAGTTTACTTATAAATTTGTTGGTGAGTTTGAAGCTGATTTAGAAAAAAATCTTTTGAACATAAAATCTCCATTAGCTAGAGCGCTCATTGGTAAAGATATTGGTGATAGTGTCGATGTAAAAACACCGGGGGGTATAAGAAGTTATGAAGTGCTTGAGGTGAAATATGTCTAACTTTAACACAATGAATAAAAATTTTTCTACAAAAAAGTCTGATCCTAAGTTAGACCTTGGAATTTACGGAAATAATAATAATTCCAATTCTGCTTTTATAGATATTAGTGCTATTATTATTAGTATTTTGTGGGTAATTTTTAGTATATTTTTTTTGACATTTGGAGATAAGCAAGAGGTTGGATCATTGGCTGAAGCGTCTCTTTTATTAAATTGTTTGGTCGTGTTTGTACCAGTTGCGATGGTCGGGACTTTGTCCATGAATTTAAAAATGTCAAGAAAACTTAAAGATGAAGCATTGAAACTTCAGGCAGCAATTGATGCCATGCGTCGTAACCACATCACTCAACAACAAGTTTCAGGCCTATCTGTACAATCTGGAACCGGAAGAAAAATGGACGGAACCGATAAGATTAACGGGAAAGTTGAAAATG
>Ga0206679_10001504_pt1 | contig 19248 bp, 26 predicted proteins | sample M110012015metaG_FD_155464 | JGI IMG/M metagenome (GOLD analysis project Ga0206679, IMG submission 155464) | Ammonia-oxidizing marine archaeal communities from Monterey Bay, California, United States - M1 100m 12015 | ecosystem: Environmental > Aquatic > Marine > Intertidal zone | place: USA... | reverse complement strand
TACGTTCCCAATTGTATTCAAAATGCAAACTAAACACTATATGATCAAGATATTTTTGGAGCATATCAACATAAAAGTTTTTGGTTCTTGTACCATTTGTAGTTACATTAATCCAAGTAACTTTTGGGCGAGCATAATCTAAGAGGGCAGTAATGTCTGGATGAATAAATGGTTCACCCCCTGTAAGACTAATTCTTACATTTTCAATTTTGGCTAATTCGTCGACGGCTTTTTTAAGAGTTTTAATATTTGTATGCGGACTAACCATGTCGTGAATTTCTGCTGGACAATATGAACAGTCATAGTTACATCGTTTTCCTAAGTTCCATTCAACCTTAACACTTTCTGCATAATGTGGGTATTTGTTTTCTACTTTAAACATTGTACAGTTCCAATTTTATTATATACTGAAAGAGTTTTTATAATGTTTTTATGTGATCGATGATTTAACCCACTTCCAATAAGATTAATTTTAGCAACAGGAATCATACCAAAGCTGTTTTGTTTAAAAGGCAATCCTTTTTTCTTAAGCCATAATTTAATTTGTAATTTTCTTAAAGTGTGTACAAGCCAATTAACATTTTTTCCAAATTTTATCATAAAATCTGAACTGTAATATTTTTGTGGTACGTCTGTAGTATACGGGTCGTTATCTTTAAAAATATCTAACATATTTTTACCTACATGACAATAGTTAATATATACCTCACCAAATTGCCATTTAAATGTAAAGTTATTATAATCTTTTAATTTTCGTCTAGATCTATTTTTAAATGTTACAACAACTGTAGCCGCATTACCTCTTTTTTGTGATTCATATTCATGAATTAATATATTAAACTTTTCAACGGCTTCTTTAATTTTTTTAGGTGCGTTATTAAACCAAGTTGTACCTTTTGTAATTTCACCACGTAAGTTTTCAAAATAAGTATGTAAGTAATTTAAATCAGTATCTTTAGTTACAATAAGATCTACTACTCTTTCATAGCTATTAATAATTTCTAATTGTTCGTTAATTAGTTTAATATGTTTTTTATCGTGCCCTGGCCAATCAGTAAATCTTGTATCTTCGTATATTTTATAATTATTGCATAATTCTTTATACCACATTCTAGCAACATTAGTTTTATACACATCAAAGTAGATCCATTTACTACTTTCGTTATTCGTAAATAATATTCTAAACATAGTCAGCAAACTCAGGATTAATTTTATCAAACGGACCTTGCTTTCTTTCTGTATCTAATGTTTTGTTAAATGCAATACAGTCTTGCCAATATTCTGATAAGTCCTTTGCTTCTAAAAAGTTTATATTGTCAGTAATCTGTTGTTGTGTAATCTTTTTCAAGATAGGATGTTTTTTTACTAACTTATAGTTCGCTACATTAGTATACATATTAACTAGTTGTCTAATTACACTTTCTTTTAAAGGTTTAGGTAAAACTTGGGCACTTAATACTCTAGGGTATTGTACTCTATGGCTATAAAACACTATCTCTAGGTCATTTAAAAAGTATTCAATAACTTTTGGTAGCTGTAATATATTATTAGCTTGAACAGTAAATGCACCAACAACTCTGCTTACATTTGGAAATTGTTTAATTACTTTAACATTTTCAAGAACTTCGTTAAAGTTACCGCCACTACGAATGTATTCATACGTGTCCCATAGACCGTCAATACTAACATTAACAGCTACACTTTTAAACTTAGGCCAATAGTCATGTATAGTACGACCGCCTTTAATTCCTAATACAGTTCCGTTTGTAGCATATTTGATTTCAATATTATCACCATACGGGGCTAACATATCTAAAATTTTATAATGCATTGGGTCCATTAATGGTTCACCACCAGCAAATTCTACTCGTCTAAAGTGTGGTAATAGTTTTTCAAAACTTTCCCACCAATTAGGACTGTCGTCAAATAAGCCTACATATGGTGCTTCAGTTAATCCTAATTTTTCTACAGCATCAACAAGATAGTTGTTTTCAGCTTTGTAATGATGTACAATAGAGTTCCAATCTTTCCATTGCGTACTATCTAATGGATTACACATACGACATTTTAGATTACACAAGTTATTAATTTTAATTTCCATAGTTGGTAATTCAAATGGCATTGTATAATCGTCGTTTAATGTTTCTAATGCATTTGGATATAAATTAATTCTAGACTCTGGAATAACATCACTAATATGTCTTTGACGTAAACTTTGTACTCCTTGGTCTTCTAGGTCAAAGCACGGTTTACATACGTCAGGACGTTCGTCGTTTAATACTTGGCTACGAACTTCACGCATTGTATCATTGTTCCATGCTTCTTCTAACGTTTCGTTTTGTATCCAACCAATAGGTTGACTACGACAGCAAATTTTAATTGCGCCGTCTTCTCGTGTTGCTAACCCTGTAAAAGGGTGCATACAAAAGGTACATGATTTTTTATCTGTTGTCATTTTGTTTTATAGCCCATTCTCTTTCTTTACACCAAAAACATTCACCGCATTCAGGAACAGATTGTCCTGGAACATACGTTTTATAATCTAGGTCTCCAAAGACTTCTGGATAGTGTGTTTTATCACCCTCGCAACTGCGAGTAAGTGCTAATAGTCCTCTAATCTTATGTTCATAATATTGTGCAATAATCCAATCTTTGCTTGTATAGATAAAAGGATGGCAGACTGTTACGCCCATGTGTTCTCTAATTAAAGGTGTTAAGTCTTCTGTAGGTTCAATATCTCTATCATCTAGTTTACCTTTAAAGTCTTCACTAGGGTTTTTGTTTACTCCGGCAAACCAAGCATCAAGTCCGTATCTAAATGCAATATATTCTGCATGAGAACGTAAAATAATTTGATTACCACTTTTTAGTTTACCGTATTCATCTGTAATAGTAGGTCCTTTATCTCCCCATTCTAAATCAGGTGGAATAAAGTTTTGGTGCATAGTAAATCTATGATCTGGAAAGCGTTCTTCTAACCAATTATATACGTCTAATGCATTATATTTTTGCCACGGTCTAGTTTTCCACATTCTAATATTAGTTAAGATATGTATATTAGCTGTATGGCTAGTATTTGAACATATTAAATAGGCTAATAACGCACTATCGGCGCCGCCACTTAAACTAATACCGATATTCCTCCAGGCGTTTAATATAGGAAATTCAACTGCTCCATACTTAACAATATTGTTGGCATATTTTGTATCTTTTAACATAGTAGTATTTACCGTGATTAACTGGCCAGTTAATAATTTACGGTAAGTATATATATGCTTTTGAAAAACACGTTTATCTATGCTGATGCACGGGAAATACTTAACATATTACCTCAATTAGAAGAAGGAAAGAACGATTTGTCCAGACCAACTGGTAAATTTTTTTATGATCCTTGGGAATTATTGCCTCAGTATAAAGATACACCATTAGAAGAATTGTATAATAGATTGCCCGAAGCAGGCCAGGCAAGGGTTATGTTAATGAAAGAAGGTACGTGTTATTCTGAACACGCTGACATTGATGATCGATACCACTTAACATTAGATGCAGAAAGTAGTTATTTGATTGATATGGATAATGACTTTATGAACGCAACCACAGTTAATAATACAGTTAGTTTAATGGATGGTGGTATTCTCCATTCAGCCGCTAATTTTGGTCATCTACCTAGAGCAGAACTAGTAGTAAGAAAACTACTAAAACATAATGAATTAAAAGATCCTGCTAGTCTCAATTTAACAGTTCGGTATGATATATTTGATTTACGTTATCGTTTTGATATTGTGTTTAGTCCGTGGTTAAATCGTGCAAACAAAAAAGGTATAATTAATAACTTTGAACCTGTTAGTGAAACAGAAATGAACCTACATTTAGAAAAAGAATATATTGATGAGTTCAAAGAGTTAATAGAGTTTTCAGAATTACCTATGGAGTTAAAAATTGACTGAAGTTAAATGGAAAGATTTTCGTAAAATTATTGATGGCAAATTAGAAAGAGGTAGTTTGGCCTACGATGCGTATGTGAGTGAAGATCAATATATGATGCATTTTTCACATGAGTTTTTCTTTCTCAAAGAAGTAGAACATATGGAAAGATTATCTGATAAGTCGTATGCACCAGAAGTAGATAAAATAGATATTTCAAAGTTAGCGATTTATCTTCCACGTTATGATAATTTAAATCACTTGATTGCAGAAAATAAAGCACCTGATGATTGGAAAGAACAAGTGCATAAAATTATTGAAGACTTAGAACGGGGAAATATTTATAAGTTAAATTTGTTTACCCATTGCTTTTATGTAAAAGAAGGAAAATTACATATAATAGATCTTTATGGTTGTGTATTTGATGATGAAATTGTTATGTTTGATCAGATCAATCCTATTTTATCAAAACGATCAAGGAATCTTTTCCTACAGTTTAAAGAATTAGATGGAATTATGGATATGAGAGAAGCATATAGATATAGTAAAGTTAATAATGTTTGGAACTTACAATGAAGATAGTTAATAAATGTACTCTTATAGACTGGAATCCTGTTTTGGAAGAAATTAAAGACAACCCCGGCCTTAATGCTCCTTTTAGATTACCATTAGATCAACCTGAAGTAAAAGAGATGCTAGATGATTTAAAAGATTATCCACCAGAATCAATTGAGTGGTTTAATTATTATCCTGGTGTAGATTTTAATGTTCGTGTAGTAAAAGAATTTAGTGATCTTGTAAACAAAGAATGTGTAAGAGCTTGGATTAGTAAAATTAATCCTGGTAAGACAGCACCGTGGCATTGGGATTATGATGCTAACGAACAAGAATATCTTAAGAAGGGTGAGTTAGTTAGATATCATGCAAGTATAAGTAAACCTTTCCCTGGTCATGTGTTTATAGTAGGTGATCAATGCTTTTATAATGAACCACAAGGAACAATTCACGAGTGGGATGATTATAGATCATATCATGCTGGTGCAAATTGTGGTGTTGGACCTAAATTCCTTTTTAATTTTTTAGGTTATAGATAATGAATCTTATACAAGTTCCTGACACATATACAGAAGAACATATCAACGCTGATAGGCTAGGAGGAATGGTCCCTTTATTTGATAAAAGAATAGAGGAATTAATACATAATTTAAAAACTAAGAATATTGAATTTTTAGATCATACATTAATGACGTTAAAGGAAAACGTTGGTGAAGATTTATTTGAAAGATTTAAACATAATTTTACTAATCATATAACAGCATCTATGTATAACCATTTAACTGGGTTTGATGCATTTGAAGAAGTAAATATTATTGCAGGCTGTACACAATTTTTTGATGACCTATATGTTATGAATAATGAAATACAGGTTTTACGAGATGAATACAAATATCATGAATTAATAAATCCTAATTTACAATATAAAACAATTGAATCATTAAGAGCCAACGTTCCATTAGTTATTAGTTTACCTTTTAGTTTTCACGGTCAAGAACATCCAGAGATGAATAAAATTTTAGAAGTATGTTTGCAAAGACATATACCGTTGCATATTGATTCAGCATGGATTCCTGCTAGTAAAGATATCTGTTTTAATTATGATCATCCTGCTATACATTCTTTTGCTATAAGCATGAGTAAAGGATATGGTACTGCTGGTTGGAATCGTATAGGAATACGTTGGAAAAGAAAACGTAATGGTAGTGATACTATTAATACATTAAAGGATTATCATCAAATAACTACATATCCTGTAGCAGTTGGATTGTATTTTTTAGATAACTTACTTCCAGATCATTTGTGGGCCACACATAAAGAACGTAATGAGAAAATTTGTAAAGACTTTGGTTTAACACAAACTAAAGCAATTCATATGGCCCGAAAGGGCGAAATTAATTACGGGCTTTCACCTTTAATTAGATATTTGGAATATAATCATGATTAGGGGAATCGCCGGGCAACCGTATATTGCATTGGATAATTATCTAGATATCGACGGATTTAAAAAACTCCATCCAGAAATTTGCAAAGGATTTGCTTTAGCAAGGGAATATGCAAAAGAAGGAACTTGGATGGAACCTGGTTTTAAGTTTGACGATATGAGTTATACTCTAAATTGGAAACCTATATATAAAGCATTTGCAGAATACCAAGCATTACCTGATAATGATCCTATTAAGGTTCATGGTGCTGAGCTATTTCCTAAAGACTTTAAAGATTATAAACAACGGAATTTGTTTACACGATATCTTAAAGGAGTATTAGGAGCCAACGATCCTTACATATATTATTTTCTTTGGGAAGAAGGTAACTGGGATATACGTAATGCAGAACGTAAACCTACAGACGAACAGAAGTATTTTCCTGGTGTTGTAAAGTGGGTTGAAGATTTAGTTAAGAAAAATGTTATTACTCGCATCGGACGAGTTATCTTTTTTCATTGTGAACATGATGGTAAAGCATTTGAACATAGAGATCTAGATGGCTCTAAAGGCACCGAACAAGGCTTTAGCCCACATAACAATGAGTTCATTCATATAAGATATAGAACTAAAAGAGGCTTTTATATATGGGATCCTGAAGTTAAACAAAAACATTATGTTAATTCTTGTGCTTCTTTTTGGAATGACCAAGATTGGCATGGTGGCGAAATTAGTAATGAACAAGAGTATGGGTTAAGAATTGATTGTAAGTTTAGTGATCGCTTTAAAGAAGAAATAGGTATAGCACACCTGGAACATTATTAATATGGCTTTTAAGTTAATACCATACTCGGATACATTAGACCTTACTGAATTTTACGCAACCGCACAACAAAAAGGATTTGTTAATAACAATTCTAAAAAGATGTTAGTTGATTCTTTAGCTAAAGAAGATAGGTTTCAAGTTTGGATGTTAATGTGGAAAGAAAAAGTTATAGGTTGTACAGCGGCACATTCGTTCCCTGAAATGGGACCTGATAGTTATCGTATTGCTTGTCGTATATGTACATTTACAGATCAATTGCCTAAAGAATATAAAGGATTACGTGGTACTGATACAATAAGAAATCATCAAACTACTACACAACAATTTTTTAAACCTGCAGGTATTAAATGGGCAGGTCCTAATAAGAATTACTATGTAACAACAAATGAAAATGCAGAAGGTACCCAACGATTAGTACATAAAATTGTTGCTCCTACGTTAGAAGAAACAGGAGTATATACAAAGGCAAGAGTATTAGAGTACAGAGGTACACGCCAAACTGTATGGCGGGTTAATGCTGATATATATTTTAAACAATTACAGACTGCAAAAAAATGGCCAACTTATGAGTAAATATAATTATTATTATAATAACGTCCCTGGAAAAGGATTATGTAGAAATAATTTAGTCTATACAAGCCTTATGAATGAGGATCAAACTGAGTTTATACAATGGTATTATAATGATACTGAATATCATAAAGGACATAATCAAGTAGTTGATCCTGTATTAATGAATCAAAAATGGGAACGAGAACTTGTATTTTTACAGTTTATGGAAGTAGAAGCACCTAACTTAATTCCCAAAATTATTACTATTAATAATGAAGAACGTAAAATTAAATTAGCAGTTGACGGCCCAGATTTTTGGGAACAATCAAGCTGTTCAGTAAATGGGTTTGATGAAACCTGTCCGGATTGGCAAGATCAAATGTTAGATATTATTGCTAAACACGCCGAGCTTGGTCTTTATAAATTTAGTTTACACCCTAGTAGTTATTTTGTCGTAAATGGTATATTAAAAAGTATAAATTATTTCTTTTGTTATTCAGAAGAAGAACCACAGATTGCTGTTAAAGATGTGTTAAGTCATATTAGCGAAGATAGGAAGCAAAAATTATTTCCTGCAATGGCTAATTTGGGCATTAGCTTTGAACAGCCAGAGGAGTTTTTTAATTTGCAAATGTTATGTTTTGAAAGTTTTAGGGAAGATTATCCTAGAGAGTTTATAGAAGAAGCAAAGGAAATCTATGTGCGAGATAGCAGATTATGAGTTTTGAAACGAAGTTAAGAGTAATACATATATTAAATCATTTAGCAATTGTTCCCGCAATATATTATGGTGAATGGTGGATGTTTCTTGCGGCTCTAGGTTGGTGGAGCGTAATTGGTTGCGTTGGGATATCTGCAGGATTTCATAGATACTTGTCGCACAAGGCTTATAAAACACATCCTTGGTTTGAAAAGATAAGTTTATTTCTAGGATCTTTAGCGATGGGTGGATCACCATTAGCATGGGCAGGAGCTCATAGAATGCATCATGCATATACAGATAAAGAATTAGATCCTCACTCCCCAATACAAAAAGATTGGTGGAAAATATATATTCATTATTGGGGACGTATACAAGTAGATAAACGTTTTATTGCTGACTTACTAAAAAATAAAACAGTTATGTGGATTCATAGGCATTACTTTAGTATTATAACTTTCTGGGCATTAGGGTTAACATTAATAGATCCTTTATTGCTTATCTTTGGATTTTGTATTCCTGCTGTATATGCCTTTCATGCATATGGTCAAATAAATGCTTGGTGTCATATGTTTGGATATCGTACATATAATACAAAAGATCATAGTTATAATAATTTTTTAGCAAATCTTATAACATGGGGTGAAGGGTGGCATAACAATCATCACAATAAACCAACTAAATGGCAATTTGGCGAACGCTGGTGGGAGTTTGACCCAGCCGCAACTTTGATTAAGTTAGTAAAAAAGGATGATAAATATAGCTACTAGGGTAATTAAATGAAAGATCGAGAAACATTAAGTTTATGTCATACGTGTTATAGACACATACCAGCTGACCGTGTTACTAAAGATAATGGAGTTTATCTTATTAAAACGTGTCCCGAACATGGTCATATGGAAGAATGTATTGAAAAGGATGTTGAATTTTACAATAGTTTAATATATAATAGAGTTACTACTGGAAAGAATACTATAGATGAAGATCATGATAGTAATTATGAAAATTGTATTTTATTTGAAGTAACTGATCGTTGTAATTTAGAATGTCCTCATTGTTATCATCAACCCGATAATAAAATAATAGATAAATCTTTTGACCATATCTTTAAAATGATAACGGAGCAAACACGACCTACTATGGATACTGTATTCCTTACAGGTGCTGAATGTACAGTACGTAAAGATTTACCTGAATTAATTAAAGCTATTACAGACAGAGGAAATGATGTTTGTATTATGACTAATGGTGTTAAACTTTCCAAAAGAAATTATGTTAAGTCACTTGTAGACGCTGGCCTTAAAATGGCTGTTCTAGGGTTAAACCATGAGTCTTATCAAGGTAAAGTAGTACATGGAAAGCAAGTAGCTGGTATAGATATTTGTAATGAAGAAGGTATGTGTGTAGAGAAAATATTTTATACAGTAGAACATATAGACCAAGTAGACGATGTAATGGAAGAAATACAAGCTATGGGTCTAAAAAATCACCCAAGAACTGAATATAGAATTAGAGCTGGTTCAGATATAGGTAGAACTCCAGATGAACCTAGATTCTTTTTAAGTGATCACGTAAAACTTATAAAAAGTATTGCTGATAAAAAAGGATGGACTTGGGAGAAAATACCAGGAGACGATAATTTATATCATTATATGGTTAAGATTAACGGTCTTGTTCATAGAATTATTCAATGGTGTGATGCTAGAACTATTGATATGGAACAATTAAAATGTGGACCTTATGCTTATTTTGTTCCGGGAAAACCTGCAAGTAACTTTTTACATCAAATCATCTTACGTGATGCACATATTAATAATGGGTTACCATTATTAGATACTGTACCTGATCGTTATATAGCTAATTATTAATGTAAGTCGACCCAAGCCACGCCAGTGCGTCCTTGGAATTTAGAATCAGTAGTATTGTAGATTATCATACCATCTGTTGGTGTTAATGCATCTCTTTCAACTGTAGTTAAGTTACCAATTTTCATATAACCAGTTACTTGTGCATTACCTGTAACGTCTAAGTTTGTATCAGAGTTTGCAACTAGTGTTCCACCAACACAAAGTCTTCCACCACTGTCAACTGATATACCAGCCCAAGTTCCACCATTGTCTGGTGTTGACATAATGAAAATCTTACCTGGTACTGCACCGTTTGAAACTGTTGCACCATCTTCAACAGAAAATTGAACTAGACTTGATACTGTATTTTCGTTAGTGCCGTCGTGTGCAGAAACTTTAATTCCTGCTAACTCGTCTTCTGCTAGTACAGTAGTTTTGGTTGCTAGGTCGCCTCTTGAAATAGTAAAGTCAATACCTGTTGAGTTACCTGCTCCATCAGTTAAACCTTCTACGTTTATAATTTTACCTACTGCCGAACCTGCTTTGAAAATAAGTCCTTGTGTTTCTGTATCAGTATCTTTACCAATAGTTAAATATTTACCAACGACTGGAATTGAATTAATATCAAGAACACCTTCGGAAAATGTAAGTGTACCGTTGCTGAGTGCTCCGTTAATTCCGTCTACTAATACTGTTGAGTCGTCTGCAAATACAGAACCTTTAACGTCACCTACTAGTGTTCCTGTAAAAGTTGTTGCTTGTACTTCTCCTGTAAACGTACCTGCACCAGCATTAACTGCCTTTGTTGTAGCATCATAAAAAGAAGTGCTATCATCGGCATTAACATCACCTTTAAATGTTCCTGATGTATTCATTGCCCCGGTTGCTTTATTAAGTAAAACAGTACTATCGTCGGCAATAATATTTGCATTAACTTCAGCCGCAATAACATCTTGAGCTACATGAACTGCATTAAACCAACCTTGGTTAAATTTATTAGTTGAAGCACCAATGTTTCTTGCTCCATCTACATCTGGAATAATATGACTTTCTACTTTAGCAACAAAGCTAACAGTATCAGTTGTAGCGTCACCTATCTCAAGGTTTCCGCCAAGTGTAAGGTTACCATCTGCTGTAATGTTACCCGTAATAGTAATATTACCAGTAGTATTAATGTTACCTGTACCTATTAAATCGAAGTTATTTAGATCAACATTAGCCCCAAATGCCGTTCCAGCTGTATCAACTGGGTTCCCACCAACAGTTGTACCATCGCCTATATATAGTATTTTGGTATCTGTCGTGTAGATTAATTCACCATCTGCTGGTGTAATTAATGCTCGTTCGCTGTTAGTACCTCTTCTAAGTCTTAAAGCCATTTATCATTAACTCCTGGATATCTTACTAGTATTTATGCCGTTAAACATATTTATTTGTTCTTCTTCAAGAAGCCCTTGGTACGTTTTTGTATATCCTTTTTAACTTGGTCTGTATCTACTCTAAAATCTATATGTTTAATACTAGTTTTGTATGTATCAAATAGGCTTTGTAGGGTATTTTCCAGACGGGCTATAGGGTTTTTTACGTTGTATTCCTCTTTTACAAGAACATCCCATATTTTGCCATTAGAAAATTCGACTCGTATAGAATGCAAGTATTGAAGCGGAATGGCCTTAATATCTATGTCTTTAAATACGTCTGGCCATTTGTCAATTACACTTTGTGGTAGCTTCTTCTTAGCCCTTGCCACTAGCCTTACCCTTTTTAGTAGGGCTAAGGTCTTCGGCTTGTTTGCGAAGTTCTGTAGCTTCTTTAAAAAGTGCGTCGGAATCGGCACGTAATTTTGTAGCTAAATTGTCGTCGGTTAATGGTTCTTTTGCGACTTCTGATTCAGCGGCAACTGGATTAGTCTTCATTTCGCTAATAGATCCAGCTTCTTCAACTGACGTTCCACCTACTGCAAGATCCTTAACCAGAACACCCTTTTGTTCTGCAATAGTCTTATTAAGCTCGTCAAGACTAATTGTAGTTTGTGTAGTCGGTGTCATTTCAACATCAGAGGTACTAACCTTAACTAGATTACCTCTTGTGTGAAATTTTGCTAACATAATGCTACCGTCACTTAATGGTGTACGTTGCATAGCATCAGCTAGTTCATTAGAAACTTGACCGGTATTACTCTCGATCAAATTAATTAATATATCGTGGTCTGAATCAGGTAGATTTTCTGTTTGACATACTAGACAACTGTTTTCATCGCCTGGTAATGTACGAAACACGACAGCAACTTTACGTCCTGTTTTCTTAAAACGACCAATATGTTTCATATTTGCCATTATTTGTCTCCTGTTGTAGCTGGCTTGGCTGGTGTTGCCGGAGCATTACCTTGTGCCGCTACTTGTTGATTTTGTATACTAGTTAGAAATGTATCTAGCTTAGAATACGTTTTACCGACAGCTTCCATTTCGTTAGGCTTAAAAGCCCCACGAGCTTGAGCAACTTCGATAATAGTTTTTAGTACTCCCAAATCTTGAACTGTTAGTTCAGTTCCAGGCGTCTGCCCGTCGGCTGGCGCTCCTGGTGTAGGAGGTACTATTGGTGCTTTAGGCATTGTCGGAGCCGTCGGAGCCGCTTGAGGCGGAGTAGCCGAAGTTCCTTCTGTTGCCATCGCTTGTTTTCCATCTGACATATATGTTCTCCTTTTAGATGTATTGTATATTATATACGTATATTATTTATTAATACTTTAAAAGTGGACACGCCAACATGAAATAAGAAAGCTCTTTTGGATCTTCAAAACCGAGATTAATTAGAGTTGCAACTGCATTTTCCTTGTCCAAAGCTACTTTCTTACCTATAAAGAACCGTCCTTTTAAGTTCTTTGTAATCCATTTTATAGTTGCGTCTTCAAAATTATAGTTTTGCTTTAAGGTGATATATTCAAAGTGAGGTGGGGCTACTTTAGTCTGTCTAATATCAAAGAAATTTAAAGCATTTGGTTGCCCTGTTTTTTCTAACATAATATTAGGCATTTTCGTAATGTGCCGTTACTCCGAATGGTGCTTGTAAGTTCTTATCATGATGTCCATGAATGATGAATACTGTTTCACAGTAGTTTTCGTCACCCCAGCTATCCCAAGGATAACCATCAGTAAACATTATGAAACGTTTTGGATTAATACCATTTTCTTCCATATATTTCCAATTCGCCGTAAAGTCTGTTCCACCGCCACCTTTGATTTCATAATTTTCTAGTTCATTACCGTTTTCAGCAGTAAAGTCTTCTTCGTTATATACTTTAGTATCAAAGCACCATAGCTTAATTCTGTAGTCCTGGTACTCTTGCATAATGCCTTGTACTTCGCTTAGAAACACTTTAGCCTGATCGTTTCCAATTGAACCACTCATATCAATTCCAATACAAATATCAATAGTTGTATCAAAAGTCATACCTGGAAGAATTGCTCCTGTGTTCCATCCTTTACGTGACGGACGTTGGAAAGAGTAATCATTTTTAATAGTGCTTTGGATTTGCTGACGCAATAAATCACGCCAGTTCATTTTTGGTTCTGTAAGTTCCTTAATAAATCTTTCAACTTCTTTTGGAACATTACCAGCACCTGCGGCCTGTGCCGCACCTAGCATACTTTCCTTAACTTCGTCACGGATTTTACGGAGCTCATCTTTAGAATATTTTGGAGGTCCTTCTTTTTTATCTTTGCCTTTGCCCTTCTTACTTTGACTTTGGCTTGTATCTGTGTTATCTTTATCCCAATCAATGTGATCGTCAAGCAATTCACCTAATTGTTTAAGATCTTCTTCATCATATTTCTTATAAAGTTCATCATAAACCTTTTCAGAAGACCAACCTTCGTATTTAAAATCTTGGTAAATTGGAATAGCTTTTGGTTTTGTACCAATTGAATCACGCACCAAAGTATTATTAACAATATAATCTGATGCAATATTATGAAGTTGTGGTTCTCTATCTTCACGTCTTGTCATATGATCAAAAACGCAATGAAGAATTTCATGGGCTATAACAAACTCAATTTCTTTGTTTGTCATCTTAGCGAAAAACTGTGAATTATAAAACAAGTGTCTACCATCAGTTGCGGCAGTACCACACCAATCATCACACTCTTTAATAATAAGTCTTGTAGCCATATTACCAAAAAATGGGTGACGTAAAAGTAAACCAATTCGTGCTACAATAATTTTGTCCAAAACTTCAGCTCGAAGATCTTTCAATTCTTCTGGTGAAAGTTTAACTTCTTCTGTTTTTGGTTTTTCTAAAGTAGTTGTAGTCATCTGTGCCATTCCTCAATTTCTTATTATATGTATATTATACTATATTTAATCCGCATTGTCAACCGAAAAATGGAAGGGGATTAATTAAAATCCCCATCCAAATAGCGTCTGTTAAGCCGACGCCTCGCCTTGTGCGGCTTTAATATACTTGCCAAAACGTTCATGGAACTCATCAAAGCAATCAACTTCATCTGGATCGATTGGAAGTTGGTATTGTGTAAGAGCTAATTTGATACCCATAACTACTAGTTCAGTATCAAAATTGTCCATTGCGAACCTTAAGAAGTTATTAACTTTATCATCAAACTTCTTATCGTTCTTATCACAAGCTTCTTTAAGTTCGTAGCACAAAGAGACTGTTAAGGAATACATGGCACTGATTTCTTTAGTCTCTAACGACTTAACCTTTGCATTTAAGATGTCGCTTGGGTTAGGAAGTTGTCCGGCTACTTTTCTATGAGCCATGAATTTTACAGCAAGTCCTTCGCCGACTGCACCACTAACTAAATCTGTAGTGGTATTCTCGTCGTCATCGTCTTCCAAAAGTTCGGAAACAAACGACCAAGAACGGGGTGTAGCAAATGAACGACTCGGTGATTTTGGATCAAAATCGTATAAGTCCTTCTTGCTAAATGTCAGGTAACCAACTACATCTTGGTGTTGGTTGTTTTTAATTGCCCACTCAAACCAGTCATCAAAATCAACTTTAATTTCTAAGTGAACAAAACGGTTGGCTAACGGAGCAGGCATTCTATATGTAACGCCTTTATCAGCTTCTCTATTACCAGCCGCAACGATTAAAACGTTGTCAGGTAATACATAAGTGCCAACTCTACGATTAAGAATTAATTGGTAAGCCGCGGCCTGTACTGCCGGCGGTGCAGAGTTCATTTCGTCTAAAAACACAATAATCTGTTTGTGTTTTTTAGCCATTTTAGCATCTGGTAATTCACTTGGGGGTGCCCAAACCATCGTACCCTGCTTAGAATCAAAATATGGAATACCTTTAATATCTGTAGGTTCCCATAAGCTCAAACGTATATCAATAACGTGAGCTTTAATATCATCGCCAATTTGACGAACTATATCTGATTTTCCAATTCCGGGAGGACCCCATATAAAGATTGGACGTTGTTTCTTAAATGCTCGGACAATACTTGCCTTTGCACTATTTGGACTTACTTGCCTTACTGCTAGATTTTCCATTTATTTGTACTCCTTCTTTTGCCTTTGTTATGTTCAGTGCCTTATTGTTATATACATTATACGTTCATTATCGCCAAAGGTCAACCAGAATCTGCGAAAAAAGTGTGGTTTTTTAAGAAAAATAATGTAATAAAATCAATGGTTTACAGATTCATTTGCCCGTTTTAGAGCTTTATTAAGTCCGTATTTTCGGACATCACCGGAAAAAAGGTGCAATTCAATTGCTTTTTTCTCGTTTAAAACGGTAATACCCTTATGATGAAGGTAATAAGGACAATCTATAAACTTGTCCAAAAATATTACAACCTGTGTAGTTATTTTGAAGTCGGCCGGGAACGGAACATCGTAGTTAGATAGTTCTAGTTTATCTACTGTAAAGTCAAACCCATCCTCAGTTAATCTTAAACCGCCTTGTGTTTTCGATCGAGTGTTCTGCCACCACTTTGGCATATACTCTTTTAGGGTACTTTCGTTAATAGAAATTCCTGCTTGTTTTAAGAATACCTTGGTATAGGTTTCTTTTAAGTTCATTTTTCTACAACTGTTTCGCCTGATGTTAATCTTACAACTGTAAAGTCTGTAGAATTAAATAAATCGTTAAGTTTTTTTGCGAGGTTGTGTGCATGACCAGGATTACTAAAACTAACTTTTTTATATTTCGGTCCAGGATAATTTGTTAATACATTTGATGATTTTAAATTAAATGGTTTCTCTTGATAAAAGACAGCCCATATGGCTTCAGCCTTCAGAACCTGTTCTGAACGATAAGTTTTTTTATTTACGTTCTCTAATATTATATCGGGTTTTGGTCTACTCATTTTATATTCCTGTTAAACACTACTATTATTTATCAGAATATAGTAGTTATATACGCAGTTTACTTTTGAGTAGAATGGTGTTATAGAGGGGTATTTAAGGGGTTATTTCCATTTAGTTCCACCGTCAGCAACGATGCTAACGACTTCTTCTTTTTTGTTAGCTTGATCTATTAACTTTTCTAGGTCACCGTGTAATCTAGACATTACTCCACCTAAAGTAAGGGCAAGATTTTTTGCTTCTTTGATATCTATTTTAACTTCAATTTGTCTTGAATTTTCTGCAACTTTCACTTTATCAATAAATTGTTCTAAAGGAATAGTGTTTAATGGTTTAACGGTTTGCACGGCTTAACTCCTGACGCATTTCTAATTCATCTTTAAATGGTCCTTTATGTTCATATTTTTCTAATGTAACTAGTTTAGGACAAAAACTTTTAACCCAGCCCTTGTCAAAATGAATAATAAAATAACCAGCACAATATAAACTCTTAGATTTTTTACTTTTAGTAAATAGTGCAAATTTTCTTTTAAGATCATATACGGCATTATATGGTATAGTACTAGTGGGTAAATTATAAATTTCTTTATCTACAGTTTTGTTTGCATCACTTATAGAAGCCGCCTGCCAGAGAATTTCTCCACCAATTCCTTGTTTAAGATCTTGTAAACAATTATAGTACTCAGTAATCGAACCATTACGTTGTCTGCGTGGCTGGGACGTACAACAATACATATAATGATTATTTTCGTCTTTAGATAATGTGCCTATCTTTTTTCCATGATTAGCATCTTCAATTATCCAAAATTTATTTTTTAATATTTCTTTTGCTTTTACATCTGTCATAATACAGGATACCTCGCTTGTAATGGTTCAGCATACGCCTGAGCATTATCAGTTATTCTTTGCATATCATAAATTGCACAGAATTTCATTAATCGCAAACCTACCTGCGGTATGTTTTTAGGTTGTGCGTTTTCAATTATTGTATTCTTAATTTTTTCTTTAATATATTCTGGTTGTGCATTTAAATCGCATAGTTCTACATTTCGATTATAATCGTCTAATACTCTATGCTCTTTGCCTTCATGATCTACCCAACGTTGCAACATTAAATTATTCCAGCTGTAACCTTTTGTTGTCATATCATTAAATGCTTCTTCTAAGCCTACTTTGTTTCTTGTACCTGTTTTTCTTACACCAGGATATGCAGAAAAGACATTATCACTAGTATCACCTCGTACACATTTTTCAAATAATAGCCATTCTGGATTAGGTGCTGGTTTGTCTTTTCCTGTCTTTTTGTCGACTATTCGTTTTCCCTTATCATCAAAATAACCTTCGTGTGTAATAAGCACATTAGATACACCGTTATATTGACAAACTTTGGGTGAAATTAATTGTGCAAAATCACCATCTGTTGATATAATTGCGTGTTCGTCGTTAGGATGATGACCAATCCAACCTGCAATTAAATCATCAGCTTCTAATTCGTTATGCTGTAAAACAGTACAATTTGTTTTATTTGTTATAAAATCTCTAAAGCTATCAAACGTTTCCCAGAAAACTTTTTCTTCTTCTTGTTGTGCTTCTGTTAGAGCATCACGTGCCGCTTGTCTATTTCTTTTATAAGGTTCATAAACATCTTTACGCCAACTACGGCCTTCTAAACAAAATACAATATGATCAGCATCAAAGTCATTCCAAGCCTTTTTTAAACTATTAAAAGTAATATGAAACGCCATACCTACCTTCATATCAAGTTCACCACGTACTACATGACGAGCTCTAAAGAACGTATTTGCTGTATCAACTAGAACGTATTTCATTCGCTATTTCCTTATTCATAAAAGTTTTAGTTGCTAGTAGACTTGGTACACGACCACTTTCGCCGACACCAAAATGTTTTGTTTGCCATAAATCAAATGCTATGCTTATTCTTTTTTCTCCGCCTTCATATTCATCTGAATGATGAAATATGCAACTAGGAAAAATTGTTACTTGTCCTTTTTTATTTTGGATAATATGATGAAGGTGATGTTCATATGGGTATTGATAAAATGTTTTTGTATTATAATTATCTAAGTGCATATTTCCACTAAGATATGTTATTGGTGAAGCCCCGTGATGGTGTGAATCTATTTTACTGCCTTCAGTTAGACTATTATACCACGCAACTATCTTTAAATCTTCTACTGGCGTATTATCCTTTTTTACATATTCTATATATGTTTTTTGTAGCCATTTAAATAAATCACCAAATACACTTTCTTTTTTTTCAAGGTCAAAAAGATTATATGCTTCAAATGTTTCTGTATGAGGATCTAGCTTTACTATTTCGTGTTCTTTTTCTATAAGGTATGTTCTTATCTGATCAATTTTTGCATCTTCATTCCACATAGCAGTACCAAATGCAATATCCCAGGTCGGAGCATAACTGTTTAATGGCGTCATACTTGAAATACGCTCGATATCTATCATGATACCTCGCTTTTGCCATCCTTGTTAGGCTCACCAACATTAATATATCCTGCTCCTCTTGTTGGATCAAGGCCTTGTTCTTTTAAGATATTACGAGCAACGTCTTTAAACCAACCATCTACTATTTGTTCGTTAGTTTCACCTTTATAACCAGCATCGATTAATTGTTCAATAAACTCGTTGTTCCAATCAAGTTCAAAGAACCCATTTTTAATATCTTTTTCGTTAACATGAGTTTCTAGAACTCCTACCCAAGGCTTTTTGGCTTTCTCGGCCGCTTTCTTTTCAGCCATTAAAAGTTCAATCCTAGTTTTTTGTTTAGGATCTGTTTGTTTTTTAAAAAATTGTTTTAATTTATCTAACATAATTTATATTCCTGAATGTCTAATTTTGTTCATATCAAGTTCCCCAGGAGTTTCCGAAGATATCAACGTGTAGTCTGGGTGTGTATCTCCATCCCCTTCCCATTGCGAGTCCGGCGACTGTTTTTGCGTTTTCTTGGTACTCCTCATAGCAACCACCCACTGCCATACAGTAGACTGGACAATCCACTCCTTCAGCTCTAAATTCTCCCACAGCCTTTTCAACTTCATCCACGCCCACTTC
>Ga0206679_10001502_pt1 | contig 19257 bp, 16 predicted proteins | sample M110012015metaG_FD_155464 | JGI IMG/M metagenome (GOLD analysis project Ga0206679, IMG submission 155464) | Ammonia-oxidizing marine archaeal communities from Monterey Bay, California, United States - M1 100m 12015 | ecosystem: Environmental > Aquatic > Marine > Intertidal zone | place: USA... | reverse complement strand
ACCTCTCACAACCACACCACTTTCAACGATTTCAGCGTTAGAAAGTAATACTTTTACTGATATTGCTTCTGATTTTTGAGCTGGAAGATATCCAGGTTCTTCTTCCTCAATGATTTCACCACCTGCCATTGCAATTAGAGACGCTCTCTCGAATGTGAGTAAATACAAAGCTGTTGATATTAATATTGCTGTAATAATTGGAAAAAATCGCATTTTAAAGACACTCAAATTGTATAATTTATATTTATTCAGTACATATGCTTGAAAGTTTGCTTAGGCAAGTATGTTAACCTGATTGACGCTTGGTTAGCAAAGTTTGAAATTAAGGATTTTTACAGTATTTCAGTTACTTGCTTCTCTTTTTTGTATTAATTTCGTAAATAAGTAGTTAAAATATATTAATTAGATTGAAAAATTCTTTAAAAATCGGTTATTTTGCTTGGCATTGTTGCCCAACACGGGATAAACGCATTTTAATAATTATTGGAGAAGAATGTGAGCGACACAGATTCATTTATCGAGGAAGTTTCTGAGGAAGTAAGAAGAGACCGATTATTTAAAATTTTCAAAAAATATGGATGGGTGGCTGTAGTTATTGTCATCTTATTAGTGGGTGGCGCTGCATTTAATGAATATAGAAAAATATCGAATCAAAAACGTGCGGCTGAATTAGGTGATAAATTGTATCAAATAATGGAATTGGATCTTAACGCTCGCTTATCCTTACTTGAAAATCTTGACCCAAAACATGCAGAAGGAAAAGCATTGGTTCAATTGATTGAGGCAAATACTTTTGCTGAACTAGGAAATATTGATAATGCGATTAAAGTTCTTGAAGACGTATCAGGCAATCCTGATTATAGTAGTATTTATAAGGAAACTGCAGATTTTAAGTCGATTTTACTATCTGATAATGATTTAACTGAGAAACTTGAAAAATTGCAAACCTATTCTCAACCGGGTTCGGCATTTAGAAATATTGCGTTGGAAGAGACGTCGTTGATTCAAATAAAACTTGGTCAAATTAGTGAGGCGATCATTACTTTAACCAATCTGCTTCAGGAGCCAACCATTAACCAGGGTCAGGCTAAAAGATCGTCTGATCTATTACGGACTTTAAGTGAGTCCAAAGGTGCAGATGCTCAAGATTGATTTAAGAAAATGATGAATCTCATAAGTAAGATATTGCAAATTATTTGCCTCTTTTGTGGATTATGGCTTTTAAACAGCTGTAGTGAAAGTGAAGATATATTAAGCGGGCAGCGCTTTGGTTTGGATGTTTCACTAGAAACCAGTGAGCTAATTAGCTCTGGCATAGAGGTAATTAAGCCAGATGATAGAAATAAATCCAAACCAATACTCTTACCTAAACCCAAAAATCACGATAGTTGGACTCATAGAAATGGTAATTCAAGACATAGAATAATTCATCCTAGCTTTTCAGATGATCCAAAGCTCATCTGGAAAATTGGGATCGGTAAGGGAAATAGTTCAAAATTCCGCCTAACTTCTGATCCAGTTGTCGTAAAAAATAACATTTTTGTTATGAATTCAGGTTCGGTAGTTTTTAAAATATCAAGTAAAGGTTTAGTTGAATGGAAAGTTAGCTTAACTCCTCCTTTTGATGCAGAATCTGACACCTCAGCTGGTGGAGTAGCATATGGTGCTGATAAATTATTTGCTACAACAGGATTTGGCGAGCTTTTCGCCATTTCGCCTGAGAATGGCGCTATTTTATGGAAGCAACGTTTTAAAGCTCCAATAAATGCAGCCCCAACTATTATTGACAGTCAAGTATTTGTTATGACTGCAAATGGTCAGGCTTTTTCTATTGATGTTGATACAGGTCGGATACAATGGCAGCAGCAATCTACTTTAGCTAGTGCAATGCTTCTTGGTGGTTCAAGTGTAACCAACTATGGGAGGTTGGCTTTATTACCTTTTGATAGTGGTGAATTAACAGCTGTTTTGAAAGATAGTGGAGTAAGAATATGGAGTGCTTCTGTTTCTATGACACGTAAAGGAAGTGCTAGATCCAATATTAATAGCGTAACTAGTGATCCAGTGGTTTTTAACGATATTATATATACGGCTAATCAAGGTGGAAGGTTGATTGCCTTAGATGGTAAAACTGGAGTAAGAAAATGGACTGATATAGATGGTTCCTACTCTCCAATATGGGCTGTTGATAATTCTGTATTTATTGTTACTGATTTAGCAGATTTGAAGCGTTTAGACAAAGCTACTGGGGATTTGATTTGGTCGGTAAAATTACCTCAATTCGTTAATAATAAAAAACGCGATAAGAGTTTCGCTCATTTTGGTCCAGTTTTAGCAGGAGAAAAATTATGGGTAGCATCTAGCGATGGGTTTCTCCGTGGCTTTAGTCCTATTTCAGGCAAAATTTTAAATAAAACCTCCTTACCTAATGGAGCGGCATCGCATCCAGCAATTGTTAACGGAGTTTTTTATATTTTAAATCAAAGAGGCCAATTATTGGCGTTTGAATAAAAACAAATTTTAGGTTGGTATGATTATATGAGTTTTACTCTAGCAATAGTTGGTCGTCCAAACGTTGGTAAATCAACTTTATTTAATCGTTTGGTTGGTAAACGTCTGGCGTTGGTTGATGATCAACCAGGTGTGACAAGAGATTTACGGGAAGGTCAGGGGCGTCTAGGAGCATTAAAATTTACAGTTACTGATACCGCAGGCTTTGAAAATATAACTGATGATTCCTTACTTGCACGAATGCGCCGTTTCACAGAAAAGGCAGTTGATGATGTCGATCTTTGTTTGTTCGTGATTGATGGCAGAACGGGTTTGACATCAGCAGACAAGTTTTTTGCAGAAATTTTAAGAAAGCGGGCGGCAAGTGTAGTTCTTGTGGTTAACAAATGTGAAGGAAAAGCCGGTGATACTGGGTTTTATGAAAGTTATAGTTTGGGCTTAGGTGACCCAATTCGACTTTCTGCTGAACACGGTGTTGGTTTAGACGAATTAATGTATGTTTTGAAACCTCTTATAGAAAATAATGCCACTGAGCAAAGTGACCCAGAGTTAAATATACCAGTTTTTGATGAGGATTTAGATGATAATAACATGGAAAGCCTTCTTCCAAATAATTTGGTTTTACAGGTGGCAGTTGTCGGTCGCCCTAACGCCGGTAAGTCAACCCTTATAAATAAAATTTTGGGTGAAGATCGATTGCTAACCGGCCCTGAAGCAGGAATTACTCGAGATGCTATTTCTGTTTCAATTGAGTGGAATGGCACTAAATTTAGAATTTTTGATACAGCTGGGATGAGAAAAAGAGCTAGAGTAAACGAAAAGTTGGAAAAATTGTCGGTTTCTGATGGCCTAAGGGCTGTAAATTTTTCTGAAATAGTGATTATTTTGTTAGATGTCGAAAATTCGTTTGAAGTGCAAGATCTACGAATCGCTGATTTGGCTGAACGGGAAGGTCGTGCGGTTGTCGTCGCCATAAATAAGTGGGATTTACAAAAAGAAAAACAGAAACAATCTAAATTTTTATTGGAAGAGTTTTATAGACTGCTCCCTCAATTAAAAGGTGCACCTTTGGTTGCTGTTTCTGCAAAAACTGGCGCTGGTTTGGATCGATTGCATGACGCTATCATTAAAGCATACGGTGTTTGGAATATTAGAATTCCTACTGCTCGTTTAAATAGATGGTTAGATGAAATCGTAGAAGCACATCCACCACCCGCACCTGGAGGTAGACGTATTAGATTGCGCTATATGACCCAAGCTAAAACTCGACCACCTACTTTTATAGTTTTCTGCTCCAGGGCAGCTGAATTGCCAGCATCATATAGAAGATATTTAGTTAATGGATTAAGAACATATTTTGATATGCCTGGCACACCAATTCGTCTAATAATCAAGTCTGGTGAAAACCCATATGCAGAAAAAGCTAAGAAACGGAAGCTTGGATAATTTTCTTGGTTAAACGCTTAGCTTCGTCTTCAGGAGATACGAGAAAACGTTTGTCCTCACCAGGATGAAACCTGAATCGGGTAGCCGTAGACATAGCTTTTGGCTCAAGAATAAGTATTTCTAAAGAATTATTAGAATTTTCTTTTTTCCAGTTTAGGGCTAATGACATTTGTGCTGCTTTTGTACAACCATACGCACCAAAGAATTTTTCCCCTAGGTTGCGATCAGAAAAAAATACTGCAATGCCTTTTTTAGCCACTTTGAGTAGAGGTTGCGTCATAGATATAATTATTTGAGTTGCACTTAAATTTGTTGTGATTGATTTTTGCATATCTTTGTCATCAATGTGTTCTACTGGGGATAATGGTGCAGTAAATACTGCTCCTTGAATCAATAAATCAATTTTTTTCCAGCGCTGAAAAATATTGTGGCATAGGTGCTCAATAGCTTTATTGTCTGTTATATCAAGTGGCGCTAATGTGGCAGTGCCACCGACTTCTTGAATTTTATCATCAAGAGCTTCTAGCCCACCGACCGTTCGTGCGACACATATGACATGATAATTTGATTTTGCTAGCTCGATGCTGATAAAAAAACCGAGCCCTCTAGAAGCGCCAATAACTAAGGCGATAGGCTTTTCCATTTCTTGATCACCTTTTGAGTTTAAATAATTTTTAATTATATGATTTACAGTTTAATATTAATTCTTCGTATCGCGTAAATGTAGAATTTAGCAAACCTTTTGGCATAAATTCATTAATTTGCTCTTTATAAAGGCCAAGTATTTTTTGTGATACAGATCTTTCAATAAATTCTACTTCCTGCGAGTGTGTTTTATAAAAATTATCATAAGTTATAAATAAAATTATAATGATTAATGCACCTCTGCTGAGACCAAATAGAAAGCCGAGTCCACGATCAATAGATTTGATAAAAGTTTTTTTAACAAAAGAAGAAAAAAATGTAACTAGTAATGAAAATATTACTAAGCTGATCGTGAAAAGTAGTATAAACGAAGTGATGATGGAAATTTCGCAAGACTTTTTTAGCAGATCACCAAGATAAGGTATGGATCTAAGAGTTGGATCTAAGTTAGGTGCAAATTTAAAGGCTACTATTGCCGCTGTAATCCAACCACTAATTGATAAGGTTTCCCGTATAAATCCTCGAAAATAAGCTAGAGTACCAGATAGCAGAATTATTATTAAAATACTTAAATCAACTATGGTTATTCCGTCCATCACCAACAGCTACCTCCTGCCTTGAACATTTGCTTGTTTTTCATAGTTCTTTCAATCTAATTTGTTCGGAAACAAATTCATTTAAATCAGAGTATTTTAAAAGTTTAATAGTTGACCCTTGTTTGGTTTTTATTAAACTAGATGCAATTGCATAATTAAAACCAAGTTTTTGGGCTTCTTTCAAACGATTTTCGGCCTGGGACGTTGCTCGTAATGCGCCAGACAAACTAATTTCACCAAAGATAACAGTTTCTTTCTTAATGGGTGTATCATTTATAGCTGATAATAATGCTGCAGCGATTGCTAAATCAGCTGCAGGCTCTTTTATCTTTATGCCGCCTGCCACGTTTAGATATACATCCATACCTGAAAAACTTATGTTACATCTTGCCTCAAACACTGCCAAAATCATAGATAGCCGGTTACTGTCTAATCCAACGACAGCTCTACGTGGACTTACTAAAGTGGAGGGCGCAACTAAAGCCTGTATTTCTACTAAGACAGGTCTAGTACCTTCGATGCCAGCGAAAACTGCAGAACCTGGAACAGGGTTCTCTCTTTCTGAAAGGAAAAAAGCTGAGGGGTTGAGAACTTCTGAGAGACCTGACCCAGTCATTTCAAAAACCCCTATTTCGCCTGCTGCGCCATATCTATTTTTCACAGAACGTATGATTCTGAATTGATGCTCTCTATCTCCTTCAAAATACAAGACTGTATCCACCATGTGTTCAACCACTCTTGGACCGGCGATTTGCCCATCTTTTGTAACATGACCTACAAGAATGATCGCTACATTATTTTTTTTTGCAAAAAGTACCAACTCATGACACGCTGCTCTTACTTGAGAGACAGAACCAGGTGCGCTATCAATATTATCCGCCCAGAGTGTTTGAATACTATCTATAATTGCAAGACCAGGTTTTTCATTTTCTAATGTCGTAAGGATATCACGTAAGTTTGTTTCAGTTCCAAGTTTTAATGTTTTATTATCCAATTGTAATCTCTGAGCTCTCATTCTTATTTGACTTTCTGCTTCTTCCCCAGAAATATAGATTGTTTTAAGTCCATTTTGCGAAAACTGTGCCGCTGCTTGTAATAAAAGAGTTGATTTTCCAATTCCTGGATCGCCTCCCACCAAAATTGCTGAGGCTTGCACCAAACCGCCACCGAGAACTCGATCCAGCTCAGAGATCGTAGATAGTATCCTTTTGGGAGGTGTTTCTGATGAATTGATTGTGTTTAATGGAATTAATCTACCACGTTGAATACCTAGCGTCTTTCCTTTCGGTCCTATTGATAGTCCTGTGTCCTCCGCTAGTGTGTTCCAAGAACCACATGCGTCACATTTTCCTGACCACTTTTTTGTTGTCGCATTGCAGGAATTACATTTGTATATAATTTTATTCATTATTTTCACTTAGCATTTGTAAATATTAAATTAACCATTGTTGGGCATGGGTCGTTTTCTTTTGAGCATTTAACGAATGGCCTCTATAGGGCCCTTTGAATCCCCATTCAAAAACTGGTTTAAGTAAGGATCATTAGAATTTTCTAAGTTTCCAATAGATCCTGTCCATTGGATAATACCACCATGTATCATGGCAACCCTATCTGCAATCGCTCGAACACTTGTCATATCATGTGTTATTGTGATGGCAGTTGCTCCCATCTCTACAACTATTTCACGAATTAATTCATTTATGACCCCAGCCATTATCGGATCTAAACCAGTTGTTGGTTCATCAAAGAATATTATTTCTGGGTTGCCCGCAATTGCTCTTGCTAAACCTACTCGTTTTTGCATTCCTCCCGACAGTTCCGAAGGGAACAGTTCGGCAACGTCTGATTTCAATCCAACTCTTTTTAATTTCTGTTGTGCAATATCCTTAGCGTCAGATTTGCTTATTGGCCGTTCTCCCCTAACTAACCTAAAGGTTATATTCTGCCATACATTTAAACTATCAAATAATGCTCCTCCTTGAAAAAGCATTCCAAAACGATCAAGGAATTTTGTTCTACCGATGTTTAAGATATCTTGACCTTCAATAAAAATTTTACCGCTATCCGGTTCGATAAGTCCAAGAATTACTTTTAGTAAAACAGATTTACCAGTTCCCGAACCTCCAATAACAACCATACTTTCGCCTTTAGATACATCCAAACTAATACCGTCCAGAACCAAGTTTTCATTAAATGATTTTTTTATTTTCTTAACTGATATCATAATCTTATTCACTCTAAAAAAATAATTCTGTTAAAAGATAGTTTGTAGTAAGTATTAAGACACTTGCTGAAACTACTGCATTAGTGGTGGCTTTTCCAACGCCTTGTGCACCGCGATCAGAGTTCATGCCATGATAACATCCCATTAAAGCGACTATAAAACCAAATACTGAAGCTTTTACCAATCCAGATATTATATCACTACTTTCCAAAAAACTTACTGTATTGTTAAGATATGTCGCGCTATTAAAACCTAATCGATTGACTGATACAATGTAACCACCCATTATGCCTATTGTATCCCCAATTGCTACCAATACAGGCAAAGATAGAGTTGCGGCTAAAACACGGGGCACTGTAAGGTATTTCATTGGGTTGGTAGACAAGGTAGTTAGTGCATCTATTTGTTCTGTTACTTTCATTGTACCGATTTCTGCAGCTATACTGGCAGAAACTCGCCCGGCCACCATTAAACCACCCAATACGGGCCCTAGTTCTCTAACCATTCCAATTGCAACGATAGATGGTACTACGGACTCAGCATTAAACCGTGCTCCGCCAGAATAGATTTGTAGCGCTAATGCTGCTCCGGTAAATAAAGCTGTCAAGCCAACAACTGGTAAGCTTAAATAGCCGATGTTAAAAATGCTTGATAGAAATTCTCTCCAGTAAAATGGAGGTCGAACCAAATGATTTAAAGTCTCTAAAATGTAAATAAAAATTTTACCAATTATTTGAAAAAGATCTAATGTTGATCTTCCAATTGGTCTAACAAGTGATGATATTGATTTATATATTGTCATTGGCCTAAATCTGAATAATTAAACCCCAGTATACTTCCTGTTATAACGATTTCCAAGACCAGTTAAAATTTCGTACCCAATAGTGCCTGCTTCATCTGCAAGTTGATCTACGCTTTGCTGTTCGCAAAGTATTTCCATATGTTCTGGAATATCGGTCAAATGGGTTACATCGACTGTTATTAAGTCCATGGACACTCGCCCTGCAATCGGGCACGGAGTTCCATTTGCGTATACAACTGCTCGCCCAGACATTGCACGAATTAATCCATCAGCATAACCAGCAGATAAAGTCGCAATTAAACTAGGTCGATGTGCAGTCCATGTAGCACCGTACCCGACTGATTCTTCGGGAACCAAAGCTCTAGTTTGAATAACGGGAAGAGATAGATTAACTACTGGTTTTGCTTCTTTAAAAGGTGCCCCTCCATACAATCCGATTCCTGGCCTGCACATATCAAAGTGATACTCTTTTCCAAGAATAATTCCTCCTGTTGCTGCAAGAGATAAAGGGCAACTAAGTTCAGAAGTTATATCTGAAAAAGCTTTTAATTGATTTGTATTTTGATGATCACCTTTATTATCTGCGCAAGCCAAATGACTTATAACCAATTCAGGAATTTTTTCTTTATAAAGCTCCAAAAACTCAGCGAAATCAGCTCTTTCGAAGCCTAGCCTATTCATCCCTGTATCTAATTGCACTCCAAATGGTTCTGTGGGTAAGTTTTGTTGATGCCTAATATTTTGTTCTGGTGAGTTTAAAAGTGGAATTAGTTTGCTTTGTTGCAGGATTGAACTCTTGCCAGCCAAATGTCCTGAGAAAATATAAATCTTAGCTTCTTCACCCAAAGTTGCTCTAATTTCTGAACCTTCTTCGGCACTTGCTACAAAAAATTTCCTAGCGCCAACTTTTGCCAATTCAAGTGATATTTGTTTAGCACCCAGACCATAAGCGTTCGCCTTAACTACAGCTGCTGTTTCAACAGTATTATTCGACATAGAATCCAGTGCGAGCCAATTTGATTTTATTGCTTCTAAGTCTATTGTCAGTGTACCATTTGACATTAATGTCTCCCATCTGTTTATCTTAACGTGCTTGTTAACTGGATTTCATCCTTCACGGATTCTGGCACAAATGTTATATTTCTAAATTTGATCATACTGAATGATTAGCTTACTAACTTTTCTTTCAAAATTAAAGTTTTATGGCTTTTAAACCTAAACTTACTATCTAACTTAAAACCCGTCGTCCTGGTTTTGTGTTTGCCAGGGCTTAGCTAAGTTACCAAACCTAGTAAATTGGCCTTCAAAGCTTAAATCTATCGTCCCTATTGGACCATGGCGTTGTTTTCCAATTATAATCTCAGCTTTTCCATGTAATTCTTCCATTTCTGCTTGCCAAGCAGCCATCTTCTCAATTTCATGGTCATTTGGTTTTTCACGTTCCTTATAATATTCGCCACGATAGACGAACATCACGATATCAGCGTCTTGCTCAATAGATCCTGATTCTCGTAAGTCACTTAACTGGGGTCTTTTATCTTCTCGATTTTCTACTTGTCGGCTAAGTTGTGATAAAGCAATAACAGGGATATCAAGTTCTTTTGCTATAGCCTTTAATCCCTGGGTTATTTCGGAAACTTCATTAACGCGGCTATCTTTCGAAGAAGCTGGTCGCACTAATTGGAGGTAATCCACTATGAGTACGTCTAAACCATTTGTTCGCTTCAATCTTCTTGCACGAGCTGCAAGCTGACTTATTGGAAGTGCAGGCGTGTCATCAATAAACAGTGGACAAGCTTCTAATGACTTAGCAGCTTCTACAAATCTTCTAAATTCTTTTTCGGTCATATCCCCACGCCGAATTTGGTCAGATGGTACTTCTGAAACTTCAGACAAAATACGTGCTGCGAGTTGTTCTGCGCTCATTTCCAAGGAGTAAAATCCAACAACACCACCGTCTACTGCTCCTTCAGAACCGTCTGGAAGGGTCCCTTTGGCATATTTTTTTGCTATGTTAAAAGCGATATTAGTGGCTAGTGCTGTTTTTCCCATTGAGGGACGGCCAGCCAAGATTAGTAAGTCAGATTGATGTAAACCCCCTAATTTTTTGTCCAAATCAGTAAAACCTGTTGATGGTCCAACTAAACCACCTTCTCGTTGGTAGGCAGAATTAGCAACATTAACAGCATCGGTAATGGCTTTTAGAAAACTTTGAAAACCAGAGCCAGTTTGACCAGTTTCTGCTAATTCGTATAGTTTTTGTTCAGCCTCGACAATTTGCTCTTTTGGATCGTTGTCGACATCTATTGTTCCTGCTTGACCAGCAATTTCATTTCCAATTTCAATCAATGACCTTCTTGTTGCAAGCTCTCTAATCAATTCTGCGTAGTCGCGAGTTGCAAATATTGAAATTGACGCTCCAGCGAGTCTAACCAAGTAACCGCTTCCCCCTAATTCGTTTAAGCCAGGATCATCTTCCAAAAATGCTTTTAATGTTACAGGTGATGCTAAAGTGTTATTTTTAATTCGTGTAGCTGCTACTTCAAAAATTTTTCCATGCACTGGATCAAAAAAATGAGTTTCATTAACAATGTTAGCAATTCGGTCGTAGACATCATTATTTACCAGGAGGGCGCCGAGTAGTGCTTGTTCTGCTTCTATGTTATGAGGTGCAGATTCTTTTGATATGTCTATTGCGCTTGGGAGTGTTGATATTTCGGTCATTTTTTATCTCCTCTAATAGTCTATGAACTAACTAAAAGATTCTAGCAATCTGGAAAACCTGTGGATTGCCTGTGGGTAAAAATATCTGGTTAGAAAATATCATTTTTTCCTTTTAAATCCTTACCTTTGCTGTTTAAAAATTAATTAATCTATTTTTATTACTTGGAGAAATTATGTTTTTTAAAGATGGTTTAGCTTATCAAGCTCTTTTATTACCAGATCGGTTCGATTGGAATGAGAAAAAACGATTAAATAAGTCTGAAGAGTTTTATGATTGGATGTCTAAAAGGCATTCAGTTAGAGATTTTAAAAATACTACAGTAGATAGACGAATAATTGAGAACTCGATTCGAACAGCAGGAACAGCGCCAAGCGGTGCAAACCATCAGCCTTGGCATTTTGTTGCAATCTCTAATAGTGAGATGAAAGTAAAAATTCGTAAAGCAGCAGAAATAGAAGAAAAAGATTTTTATTTAGGTGGCGCTGGAGATGAATGGTTAAAAGCATTAGAACCTATGGGAACAAATGAGAGCAAACCCCATCTTGAGGATGCAGCATGGCTGATAATTGTTTTTGCTCAACGTTATGGTTACTTCGATGATGGAACTAGATACAAAAATTATTATGTTCCTGAAAGTGTGGGGATTGCGTCTGGATTTTTAATAACGGCATTACATAAAGCTGGGTTATCAATTCTAACGCACACACCCAATCCAATGCGATTTTTAACTGAATTACTTGGGCGCCCAAAGTCAGAGAAACCAATCATGATACTTGCGGTCGGTGAAGCGTCTGAACAAGCAAAGATACCAGCAGTAGCCAAAATAAAGAAGACTGATAGTGAAATAATGACGATCCATGAATAATTTTGACCTATATGAGTAATTGATAAAGTTAAATAATAATGTGGAGGAAAAAATGAAAGTTGGGTTTATTGGGCTTGGTAACGTGGGTAGCAAGCTAAGCGGCAGTTTATTACGAAATGATGTTGATTTGTATGTGCATGATTTAAATAAAGATTTAGTAAAAAAATTTAAAAACTTTGGTGCCAAAGTCTCAAGGTCTCCCAAAGAAATGATGAAGACCTGTGATGTGGTTATCACTTGTTTGCCATCCCCATCAATATCAGCATCTGTAATGGAAGGTAAGGATGGTTTATTGAACTCGATCGAGCTTGGTAAAATTTGGATGGAAATGTCGACAACGGATGAGGCAGAGGTTAGGCGCCTTGGTGCTTTGGTTAAGAATAATGGCGGGGATTCAGTTGACTGCCCTGTCTCGGGTGGTTGTCACCGAGCAGATACTGGAAATATAAGTATTTTTGCTGGTTGTGAACGAGAAACTTTTGAATTTATTTTGCCTCTACTAAAAAAAATGGGGCGCCGAATTTTGCACACAGGTCAATTGGGTTCAGCCTCAATATTAAAAGTTTTAACAAATTACTTAGCAACCGCAAACCTAATTACTTGTTCAGAGGCTTTGGTGGTAGCCAAGGCGGCGGGAATGGATTTGAATACAACTTATGAAGCTATAAAAATTAGCTCTGGTACTTCTTTTGTTCACGAAACTGAAAGCCAAGTGATCCTAAACGGAAGCAGGGATATTAGTTTTACTATGGATTTAGTTTTAAAAGATATAGGTATTTTTCAGGAGGTTGCTGATCGCGCCAACGTCCCATTAGAAATTAATCCGCTGATGATAGATATTTTTAAAGATGCAATTGAAAAATATGGACCAAGAGAATTTTCACCCAATATTATTCGTCGACTTGAGGACAAAACAGGATTAGAAATTCAAGCGCCAGGTTTTCCTTCTGAAATGGCTGATAAAGAGCCAGAAGAACCGGGCTACGAAGTCATTCCAATTGGGAGATGACCAGTTTATTCTTACTTTATTTATAAACCTTTAGTCCGATAACTTTCTGCAATGCGTTCGATTGCAACCAAATAAGCAGCAGTTCTAAGGTCTATCACATCAGCTCGCTTATGCCAAATATTGCGCATACTTTGATATGCCGCGCGCATCGCGTCGTCCAAACCTGATCTGACCAACTCTAATTCGTCTGCGCCTTTTAAATAGGCTTGAGTAAAATTGGTAGATAATTGCTCCTTAATACCAGAAGCACGCATCAATCTATTGATCTCATCTGCAAGCAGTTGATGGCGTGCTTCTTCTTGACGCCTTTGCATTCTACCAAATCTTATATGGTTTAAATTTTTTACCCATTCGAAATAACTAACGGTAACTCCACCAGCATTCGCATACATGTCAGGAATTATAATTGTTCCACGATCCTTTAATATAATATCTGCTTTTGCAGTTATTGGGCCATTAGCAGCTTCAATAATTAAAGGGGCTTTTATTTTTTTTGCATTACCTGGATGAATTATACCTTCAGTTGCCGCTGGAATTAATATATCACATTCCAACTCTAAAACTTTTTCCCCGTTTTGTTCATAAGTTGCGTCTTTAAAACCTTTAACCCCATTTTGAGTACTTAGATGTTTATAAAGCTTTTGAACATTAAGCCCTTTTTGATTAATGACTGCTCCATCTTTCTCTATTACTGCAATGATTTTGACATTATCTTCTTCACTTAAAAATTTGGCGGCATGGTACCCAACATTTCCTAAGCCTTGTATGATAATATTTTTCCCAGCTAATGAGCCTTTTAGGTTTGCGAGGACAACGTCTTCGGGATGTCTAAAAAACTCTCGTAGAGCGTATTGTATTCCACGGCCAGTTGCTTCTACTCTTCCCGCTATTCCACCAGCATTTAATGGCTTGCCAGTTACGCACGCCTTGCCATTAATATCGGTTGTATTCATGCGCTGGTACTGATCAGCGATCCATGCCATTTCACGTTCACCAGTGCCCATATCTGGAGCGGGTACATTTTGACTGGGGTTGATTAAGTCTCTTTTAACTAATTCATATGCGAAACGACGGGTAATTTGTTCTAATTCATGCTCTTCCCATTCTTTGGGATCAATACATAACCCCCCCTTTGATCCACCAAAAGGTGTTTCAACCAATGCACATTTGAAAGTCATTAAAGCGGCGAGGGCCTCAACTTCATCTTGATTAACACTCAATGCATAACGAATTCCTCCCTTTACTGGTTCCATATGCTCAGAATGTACTGAGCGATAACCAGTAAAAGTTTGGATTTTCCCACGTAATCTAACTCCAAATCTAACCGTGTAAGTAGCATTACATACTCGAATTTTTTCTTCCAAACCAGATGGTAAATCCATTAATTTTACTGCTTGGCTAAACATTTGATTAACACTATCACGAAATGAAATGTCATTTTTTCCAGTCATGAGAAACTTCCTTAGAAATTAAATTATCAACGACTCATTTGTCTGTTGAGGTATTGCTAACACAGTTTTTAGATGTATGTATTTTTTTATAAAGAATGATTGATATTTTTTGTCTTGAACCGTGCGTTGAATCTATGATTAAGATAATTGATATGATTGGTATTGGGAAAAAATGCGTTATTCTGCATGGCAAATTTTTAAAAATGGTTTGACTGGTGGTAGTGGTTGGAAACCATTTTGGCGCACACCAGAGCCCAAAAAAAAATATGATATTGTTATAATTGGTGGAGGTGGACATGGTCTAGCAACCGCATATTATTTAGCAAAAAATCATGGAATAAATAATGTGGCAGTTCTTGAAAAGGGATACCTTGGTGGTGGAAATGTTGGTAGAAACACAACAATTGTCAGAGCAAATTATTTACTAGATGGAAATTCACAGTTTTTTTCTCATTCTCTCAAACTTTGGGAGGGAATGGAAAAAGAACTTAATTTCAATACTATGATGTCACAGAGAGGTATTTTGAGTCTTGGTCATTCTGATGGTCAGATGGATTCTTTAGCACGTCGTGGAAATATGATGATTAGCCAAGGAGATGATGCTGAACTTTTGAGTAAGAAAGAACTAAAAGACTTTGTTCCTTATGTTAATCAGGAAGATCCTAGATTTCCAATTTATGGAGGCCTTTTGCATAAACGTGGGGGTACTGCCCGGCATGATGCTGTTGCTTGGGGTTATGCTAGAGCGGCTGATCATTGTGGAGCTGATATTATACAAAATTGCGAAGTAACTGGAATGATCATCAGTAATGGAACAATCACTGGTGTAAATACAAACAGAGGAATGATTGAAGCTGAAAAAGTAGGTATGGCTGTGGCAGGTAGGACGAGCCAAGTAGCTAGTATGGCTGGTTTAAAATTACCAATAGAAAGTCACGTTTTACAAGCGTTTGTGTCAGAAGGTCTAAAGCCTTGCATTGATTGTGAGATAAGTTGGGGAGCCGAGCTTTTTTATATTTCTCAATCGGATAAAGGTGGGTTAGTTTTTGGTGGTGATATTGATAAGTATAATACCTATGCCGCCCGTGGAAACTTACCTGCAGTTGAAGATGTAATGGAAGCCGCAATGGCTTTAATGCCAATGATTGGTAAAGCCAAAGTGTTAAGAAGTTGGGGGGGCATTGTTGATATGACAATGGATGGTTCTCCTATTATTGATAAAACACCAATAACTGGGCTCTATTTAGATGGCGGTTGGTGCTATGGCGGTTTCAAAGCAACGCCTGCTTCTGGTTGGTGCTTCGCGCATCTTTTGGCAACTGATATACATCATGATGTGGCTGAAAAATTTCGTTTAAACAGATTTGAAAAAGGTTACTTGTTAGATGAGGAAGCAACCGGTGCTACACCAAACTTACATTAAGGTAGAGATGGAATGAGAATAATTTGTCCTATTTGTGGGGAACGTGATTTGCGAGAGTTCCATTATGAGGGATCGTCAAAATTAATTGATAGGCCCGATGCTGAAGCGGGATTAGCTGCTTTTCATGATTACTTGCATATTCGAGATAATCCTGCGGGGATTAATGAAGAGCTTTGGTCTCATGAATATGGCTGCAGGGGATGGCTTTTAGTGAGCCGCGATACAAATACACATGAAATTATGTTGATCAAGCTTGTTAGAGATGTAAAGTTTAAGAGGCCAGTAAATGAAGCTTAAACATCTGGAGCTATTTGACAATTCTAAAAAAATTTATTTCAACTTCGATAATAAAAAATACCAAGGTTATATAGGGGACACATTAGCGTCAGCACTCTTGAGAAATGGCGTAAAAATTATAGGCCGTTCATTCAAATATCATCGACCAAGAGGATTCTTAACTGCAGGTTCTGAAGAGCCTAATGCACTTGTTTCAATTTTAAGAAATGGTCAAGTTACGCCTAATTTAAAAGCGACAGAAGTAGAACTTTATGACAATTTAATTTCAATATCTCAAAACAGATGGCCCACACTTAAGTTTGACTTACTTCGTATTAATGATTTTCTCTCTCCTTTTTTAGGAGCAGGCTTTTATTATAAGACTTTTATGTGGCCAAAAAACTTTTGGGAAAAACTATATGAGCCTGTTATTCGAAATGCAGCAGGTTTGGGAAGACTCTCCCCAGGTGCAGATAATTCAGTGCATGAAAAAGCCTATGCTTTCTGTGATGTTTTGATCATTGGTGCCGGTCCAGCTGGATTATTGGCAGCTAAGACAGCCGCCATAACTGGAGTTCGAGTTATATTGGCTGACGAGGATTTCATTGGAGGTGGCCGACTTAATAGTGAAACGTTCGAAATTGATGGGCAAAAATCCTCTCAATGGGCACAAAATGAATTACTGAAATTGCGTGAAATGTTAAATGTGAGAGTTATGACTCGAACAACTATTCTAGGTGCTTATGATGGAAGTACATATGCTGCTTTAGAAAAGGTTGGTGAATATACAAGTAATCCAAAAGACCATCTGCCAGATAGTGTATTCTGGCGAATAGTTTCAAAAAAAACAGTTTTGTGCTCGGGATCTATTGAAAGACCAATAGTTTTTAAGAATAATGATCGTCCGGGTATAATGATGGCAAGTGCTTTACGAACGTTTCTTAATAGATTTGGTGTTGTTCCTGGTAAGAAAATAATAGTATTTGGGAATAATGATGATGCACGGAGAACTGTATTCGACTTGCAAGCTAGCGGTATGGAGGTTCTAGCCTATATTGACAGTCGTAAAAATGTTGAAAAGATAAAAAATACTCGATGTTTTTCAAATAGTGTTGTTGTTAATACCCACGGACCAATGGTTTTGTCTGCTGTTACTATTCGTACTGGAAGTACGATAACAAAGCTAAAGTGTGATTGCTTGGCTATCTCAGGTGGTTGGAATCCCTCAATTCACTTAACTTCACACATGAATAACAAACCTATTTGGAACGAAACTATAAATTGTTTTTTAGCACGACCGGGGGCAGTGCCCGATATGGAAGTTGCTGGTTCTGCAAATGGCGTATTTAGTACAAAAATGGCTATGACTTCTGGAATATTTAGAACTCGTGAAGTTTTAAAAAAATTAGGTGTTAAATTTCAAAATGTTCGTGTGCCTGAAGTTGAAAATGAAGATTATAATTGCGAGCCTCTTTGGCAGGTTGATGGCACTGGGCGAGCATGGGTGGATTTTCAAAATGATGTCACCGTAAAAGATTTAAAGCAGTCCCAAAAAGAAAACATGATTTCTGTGGAGCATATGAAACGTTATACTACACAAGGTATGGGAACAGACCAGGGAAAGAATTCAAACGTAAATTCTATTGGTATTATGGCTCAACTAACAGGGCAATCCATTTCCTCAACTGGAACAACAACTTTCCGACCTCCTTTCTCACCTGTAGCAATTGGAGCATTGGGAGCTGGTGGAAATGGAAAAAGATTTGCACCAATAAGACAAACAACTTCTCACCATTTTAATCATGAAAAAGGTTCACCTAACATTGAGGCGGGCCTTTGGTTAAGACCAAATTGGTTCCCTAATAAAGGTGAAACGCACTGGCGGGAATCTTGTGATCGGGAAGTTAATATGGTTCGCAATTTTGTCGGTGTTTGTGATGTATCGACTCTAGGAAAAATTGACGTGCAAGGTCCTGATTCTGCCAATCTGCTTGATTTTGTATATACGAACAAGATTTCATCATTGAAGTTAGGTAAGATAAGATATGGCCTAATGTTACGCGAAGACGGGCATGTTATGGATGACGGTACGTGTGCTAGGATTGGGCAACAGCACTACATAATTACGACCACGACGGCTGCAGCAGGTCAAGTAATGCGTCATTTTGAATTTGTACTTCAGGTGCTTAGGCCTGATATTGATGCACAAGTTGTTTCTGTTACTGAACAATGGGCGCAGTTTGCTATCGCAGGACCTAAAGCTAGAACCTTGCTTGATAAAATTTGCAAACAAAAAATTTCAAACGCTGAATTACCCTTTATGACTTTTTTTGAAGTTAGTATTGACGAAGTTGAGGCGAGATTATTTCGAATATCATTTTCGGGAGAACAAGCATATGAAATCTCTGTAGCAGCATGTTATGGAGATAGCTTGATGAGATTATTGGTCGCTGAAGCTGAACTTCTAGGGGGGGGGCCTTATGGAATGGAGGCGTTAAATGTTTTAAGAATTGAAAAAGGATTTATAACCCATGCTGAGATTGATGGGCGTGTTACAGCTGAAGATATTGGGATGAAAAGGATGATAAGTGAGGACAAAGATTGCATTGGAAAAGTATCCGCCCTTCGTCCTGGTTTACTAGACTCAGAAAGAGAGAAGCTTGTAGGGATAAAGCCTATAAATAAAGGGGATGTTATTTTAGCTGGCGCGCATGTCTATCCATTAGATAGGGATCCAAAAAGAATTAATGATCAAGGTCATATAACCAGTGTTTGTTATTCGCCTACACTAGATAGTTCAATTGCTTTGGCTATGATAAAAAGTGGCCATAACCGTCATGGTGAGAAACTGAGAATGGTCGATCATTTGAGAAATTCGGAAGTTTCTGTTGAAATTACTTCACCAATATTTCTCGATGCTACAGGGAGTAGGGTTCGTGGCTAATGTATTAAGAAAAAGTAATTTATCGTTTGGATTGCCATTAATCTGTGGAGGTTTAAAGCTATCGCTAATTTCTAATGAAAATATCTTTTCGATAATGCCTTTTAAAGGGAAAAATATAGAGGTTTCAAAAAAGTTACAGGATCACTTAGATCTCTCATTACCAAACCCAAATCAAAAAGTAAGTGGGTCCAAAATGCAAATAATCTGGACAGGGCTTGATCAGTGGTTCATTATCAATTGTAAAAGTCTAGATCTGCAAAATTTACTATCTCATTGTGCGGCAATCACTAACCAAACAGATGGTTGGGTAAGATTATTGTTAAATGACACGCACAACTAT
>Ga0206679_10001500_pt1 | contig 19266 bp, 21 predicted proteins | sample M110012015metaG_FD_155464 | JGI IMG/M metagenome (GOLD analysis project Ga0206679, IMG submission 155464) | Ammonia-oxidizing marine archaeal communities from Monterey Bay, California, United States - M1 100m 12015 | ecosystem: Environmental > Aquatic > Marine > Intertidal zone | place: USA... | reverse complement strand
TTGTAGAAATGACAGATTCTAATGGCGGAACATCTGCTATTGAAGCTCTTGACGGCAATGATTTTGGCGGAAGAGATCTGAGAGTTAACGAAGCCAAAGAAAGAAGCTAAACCTTCTATCTAAAACAGCTTTATAGCTGTTTATTCGCAAGCTAAGCTTAATGGTCTTCTATAAGAACAGCCGTTCCGAAGGCCATTAGCTCAGCAGAGCCTTGAGACATTACTGAAGTAGTAAATGAAACACTTACAATAGCATTTGCTCCCATTTTTTCAGCATCTTCTACCATTCTATCTATAGCCTGCTCTCTACTTTGAGCAAGGAGCTGTGTGTATTCATGCAACTCACCTCCTACAACTGCCCGCAGCCCGGCAATTATATCCTTCCCTATATGCCTTGCTCTGATCGTATTGCCTTTAACTAAACCTAAAGTTTTTATGATCTTCTTTTCAGGAATATTCGGGCTGGAAACTAATATCATGACTATTTTTTAATATCTTTATACTTGTCATGTTTATACTCTTTTATTCTTTGCACGACAACAAATAAAAAGAGTATTACGAAAATTAGACCTACAAATAATTCCATAACAAATATATTACTATAAAAAGAAAAGTTTTTTTAACTCCTGTCCTGGACTTTCTGCTCGCATAAAAGATTCTCCGACCAAAAAAGATCTGACACCAAAAGAAAGGATTTTATTAACGTCTTCCGTAGTTTTAATTCCGCTCTCTGAAACACAAAGTATATGCTCTGGAACAGCCCTTGAAAGGTAAGAAGTAATATTCAAGTCAACCTCAAAAGTTTTTAAATCTCTATTATTGATACCAATAATTTTAGGATTAACTTCTAAAGCTCTCTGCATTTCATGCTCATCATGGACTTCCACCAATACATCCATTCCTTCTTGACTAGCCAAGTCATAATATTCTTGTAATTGTTTGTCAGACAAGGCAGCAACAATTAACAAAATACAATCAGCGCCAGATGCCCTGCTTTCATATATCTGATATTCATCTACTATAAAATCTTTCCTTAAGAGAGGAATGTCCACTGCTTCCCTAATAACCTCTAGATGTTCTAATGAACCTTTAAAAAACTCTTCATTCGTCAGCACACTCATGCATGTAGCATTATTCTTATAATAAGATTTAGCTATAAGAACTGGGTCATAGTTGTCTCTTATTAGACCTTGACTAGGAGATGCTTTCTTTGATTCTGCAATAACTGAAATTAACCCGGCCTTTTCTCTTTCCTTGATGCTCTCAACAAAGTCTCTTGTTTCTCCAAGATCCCCAATCTTTGATCTAAATGTTTTATAAGGTTTGGTAGTCTTGTCGGCTGAGACTTTTTCTTTTGTAGACTCTAATATCTTATCTAGATAAGAACTCATGACAATGATTGACTAAAAATGACCAGCTCTTCAAGTTTTTCTACCCCTTTGCCGCTCTTTACACATTCTGTTGCTATCAAAACTCCTTTTCTTAAACTATTGGTAACTCCAGCAGCATATAAGGCAGCTCCTGCATTCATAGCAATCATCGAAGATGCTGCATAGTTTTTATCTAATAAACCTTGTTTAACAAGTGATAAGCTTTCCGATGGAGAAGAAACTATAAGGTCATCTAGCGGCTGTTTACTAAAACCAAAATCTTCAGGTTTTACGACATATTCTTTTATAGATCCATTAATTAGTTCGGCAACATAAGTCTCATCTGCAATACTTATTTCATCTAGATGGTCTTTAGAATGCACAACTAAAACGTGTTTACTTCCAAGCTCTCTCAACACTTCTGCAATTGGCCTAACCCATCTCTTATGATAAACCCCTACAACTTGATTCAACGCTCCAGCCGGATTAGTCAGCGGGCCTAATATATTAAACATAGTTTTTAGACCTATTTCTTTTCTTGGACCAATTGCATATTTCATTGCACTATGATGAGCAGCTGCAAACATAAAACCCATTCCCACCTCTTCGATACATCTAGATACATCCTGCGGACTTAATTCTAAAGATAAACCCGCCTGCTCTAAAAGATCAGCACTTCCACTACTTCTGGTTGCGCTTCTATTACCGTGCTTAGCTACTCTAGCTCCACACGCAGAAGCAACAAGGGCAGATGCCGTAGAAACATTAAAGATGCTAACTCCGGTTCCTCCGGTTCCGCAAGTATCTACCAAATATTGGATATCTACTTCTACTTTTATTGAGAGCTCTCTCATTACTCCTACAGCACTTATAACCTCATCAATTGATTCTCCTTTAATACTAAGCGCTACCAAAAAAGCTCCGATTTGAGCATCGGTTGATCTTCCCTCTAGAATTTGAAGCATGACAGAACTCATACCCTCTCTTTGAAGATCTTGACCTTTAATTAATTCTGAAAGCGCTTCTTTAATTTCCATTCCTAAAACATATTTAAATAATTATCTAATAATTGTATACCTGAATCTGTCGCTATGGATTCAGGATGAAACTGCAAGCCAACTATAGGCAAAGAAGTATGCTGTATAGCCATAATAGTGTCATCTCCTGTTCTTCCGTTAATAATAAAATCAGATGTTAGAGTTTCTGGTTCAATTACTAAAGAATGGTATCGTGCTGCTATAAAATCTAAAGGCATTTTCTTAAAAATGCCACTGCCATCATGTTGTATAGTAGATAACTTACCATGCATCAATTGCTTTGCTCTTACTATCTCTGCTCCAAAGGCCGATCCGATGCATTGATGGCCTAAACATACACCCAATATAGGCATTCTGCCTTTAAAATGATTAATTGCTTCAACAGAAACACCTGCTTCTTTAGGAGTACAGGGACCAGGGGAAATGACAAGAAACTCAGGTTTAAGTTTTTCTATTTCTTTTAACGAAGTCATGTCATTTCTAACCACTTCAACTGACTGCCCAAGCTGGGAAAAATACTGGACTAGGTTATAAGTAAAAGAATCGTAATTATCTATCATTAATAGCATAACTATCCCTCTAGTTTCTCTTGAACCATCTCAGCAGCCTTAAAAATTGCACGCCCTTTATTTAAAGATTCTTTCCATTCTAGATCAGGGTCGGAATCAGCAACAAAACCTCCGCCAGCTTGAATATATAAAACCTCTTCTTTTATAACAGCTGTTCTTATAGCAATCGCCATATCCATGTTGCCCTGCCATGATAAATAACCAACTGCGCCTCCGTAAATACCTCTTTTAACAGGCTCAATTTCATCTATTATTTCCATCGCTCTAATTTTTGGAGCTCCCGAAACAGTTCCTGCAGGAAAAGTAGCTTTAAAAACGTCCATTGAGCTTAAACCTTTTTTTAATTTAGCCTTAACATTAGAAACCATATGCATAACATGACTGTAACGTTCAACCCCAAACTTTTGCGTTACTTCTACACTGCCTGGCTCGGCAACCCTGCCTATGTCATTCCTACCTAAATCAATTAACATAAGATGTTCTGCAATCTCCTTAGGGTCGTTTATCATATCTTCTTCCATTGCTAAATCGTCATCATTATCTCGACCTCTTCTTCTCGTTCCTGCAATTGGTCTTACGGTAACTTCGTCATCCTCTAAACGAGCAAGGATTTCTGGAGATGAGCCGACAATATGAAACTCTCCTAAATGTAAATAATACAAATAAGGAGAAGGATTTAAATGCCTTATGGCCCGATAGAGAGCTACTGGATCTGCAGTAAATGGAATTGACATTCTTTGAGAACATACAACCTGCATTACATCCCCTGAGTATATGTATTCTTTTACCTTATTAACTGCTGATTTGAATTCATTCTCTCCAAAACCAGAAACAAAGTCTGACTCATCTATAGATTCTTTAGGTTGAATTAATGCTTGATCTGGAAGAGGATTCTGTAATTGTTTTTCCAAGTTATCTAGCCGATTTTCTGCTTTCTTTTTTTCTTCCTCAGAATCTGAATTTCCCAAGATAATTAGATAAAGTTTGTTTTTTAAGTTATCAAAAACAGCAACTTCTTCAGAAACCATAAACAAAGCGTCGGGAGTTCCTAAATTATCTGTAGGTTGTGATTCTTTTAACCTTGGCTCTATATATCTCACACAATCATAGCCAAAGTACCCAACCAAACCGCCGTTGAACTTAGGCAATCCTTCTTGTTCAACAATTTGAACTTCTTTTTGACAAGCTTCGATATATTCTAGTGGATTCTTAATTTCCTTAGATTCTATTATTCTTCCATTCTCTGTAACTTCTAATCGGTTTCCTGTAATTCTAATTATCTTATTGGCAGGCAATCCAATTAATGAGTATCTGGCCCATTTATCTCCACCTTCAACAGATTCAAATAAATATGAAAATGGAGCATTGGCTAATTTCTGATAGACGCTGAGAGGAGTCTCCATATCAGCTAGGATCTCTCTAAAAATTGGAACTTTATTTTGGATAACCACTAAAGCTAGCTTCCTGCAATCAAAGCTTCTCTCATTTTAAAAAGTACATCTTGATAATTATCTTCATTAAAAATTGCCGATCCAGAAACAAAAGTATCCGCACCCAATGAAGCTACTTCACCTATATTATCCAGTTTTATACCCCCATCAACTTCCAGCCTTATGTCTAAACCTTTCTGGTCTATAATTGACCTCAATTGAATAATCTTATCAAGAACTGGCCTTATAAACTCTTGCCCCCCAAAACCAGGATTAACTGACATCAAGAGCACCATATCAAGCTTATCCCAATAATTATCAAGGGCACTAAGCGAAGTAGCTGGATTTAAAGCAAGACCTGTTTTGCAATTGTTCGCTTTAATAAGCTGAAGAGATTTATCTACATGCTCTGAAGCTTCTGGATGAAAAGTAATATAAGTTGCTCCTGCCTTGGCAAAAGTCTCGATAAGAGAATCAACGGGCCTCACCATAAGATGAACATCTATGGGCGCCCTTATTCCATGTTTTCTTAAAGCTTCACATACCATAGGACCTATTGTTAAATTAGGAACATAATGGTTATCCATCACATCGAAGTGGATCCAGTCTGCACCTGCATCTAAAACATTATCAACCTCTTCTCCCAGCCGCGAAAAATCTGCAGATAAAATTGATGGAGCTATTATATATTCTTGTTTTGTCATTTGATTAAGGGGAAATGACGCAAGTTTACTCTTCGTGTAATAAAGCGTCTAATCTTTCTAGGTCCTCAGGTGTATTTACATTGAGGATAGTTCCTTCATAAAGCTCACCCGTTACAAGTTCTTTAGAGCATGCTGGTTTTAAAACAGATTCCCACAACTCATACTTTCTTTGATTTATATTTTTAAAAATATAAGGATTCATCATGGCTATGCCAGAAAAAGTTAGTCTCATGGCTCCAAAAGAATCTCTTACAAAACCTTTTTGAAGAGAAAGGTCTCCTTCTGGATGGGAAACAGGATTATTCTTAAGAATTAAATGTGCTAATAAAGACTCGTCTAATGCCATATTAGTCATATTAAAGTCAGTCCACACGTCTGCGCTAACCATCAAAAAAGGGGCTTTACCTAATAAATCTAAAGCATTGCCAATTCCTCCTCCCGTTCCTAATAACTCTTCTTCTTCAGAGTAAAGAATATTTACACCGTAATCAGAACCAGTGCCTAAGAATTCTTTAATTTTCTCCCTTTTGTAAAATAAATTAATAACTATCTCCGTTATGCCGCTGTTTCTTAACTTCTCAATATTCCAAAGTATCAAGGGTTTGCCTTTTATTTCTATAAGAGGTTTTGGTAAATCTAAGTTAAGAGGCCTTAATCTAGCCCCCATACCTGCTGCAAGAATAAGAGCTTTCATGGGTTACTTTTCATCTTCAATTCTAAAGCAGGCAAGATTCTATTTTGTAAAAGAATTGCTAGTTTTTTTAGATCTTCATACCTCAATGACGCTTCTATTGCGTACAACAATGTTTGTTTAAGATCAATAAGCCTGTAAGCTTTACCGTCTCTCAAGTGGAGCCTTGATAAAGTCCCCAATATTCTTAACTGTCTTTGGAGTCCCGCTAAGTCAAACCACCTTTTTACTGTTGCTTCATCAACACTAGGTAATATTCCTGCCTTGTTTGCTTTTAAAATATAATAATTTAGGAGCTCTTCTAGTTCTTTAGGATCCCAAACATGGTCTAAATCTTTAAATAATGAAACAGGGTCTAAAAAAATAGGCCCAATTATTGCATCTTGAAAATCTAATATTCCAGCACATCCGTCTTCAAGAACCATAATATTTCTTGCTTCAAAATCAAAATGACAAAGAACTTGAGGTTGTTCAAAGAAAGTTTTTAAGATTGCATGGTAAGATTCTTTCAGCAAGTTATATTCTCCTTCTTTCAGATTAATTTCCAGAAAGCCTCTTAAAAACCATTCCTCAAAAAGCAATATTTGCTGAATAGCTTTCTCATAACTTAATACAGATAATTTTTGGGATTTACTTTTTTGTAGGGCAATCATCTCGTCTAAAGCAGCAGCATATAAACTGTGAGCATTCTTTCTATTTAACTCAAACTGATATAACTTATTACCGAAATCTTCTAAGACTATAAAGCCCTTCTCTAGGTTATAAAAAATAACCTCGGGAACTCTTACTTGATTCTTTTTAAGGAATTTAGAAAAAAATAAGAATTTCTTATTAGATTCTTTGTTAGGAGGAGAAAAAACTCCTACTAAAGAATCTGTTTTACGTACCAACCTAAAATACTGTCTAAAACTAGCTTCTTGCCTTAAAGGAACTACTTTTAGTACCAAATCCTCTCCAGCATCTACTAATTGCCTATTTACCCAGACATGAAGATCTTCTTTTATGATTGCCATTTGTCTATTTTAACTAACTCTGCCATGCATTATGATCTAATGGCAGCAATTATTGGAACCTTGGATTGAATTCTTGCTCTAATAGAAAAATTATGCAAAAAAACAGAATACTTAAAAGCTTGGTTGTTTGCTCAATTTATCTTCTCTTTGCAGGATATACGGCCTCTAACCAAGAGCCTATTAAAGTTGAATCTATTGATGCAAAGAATGTTAGTTCTGATGAATCAGGAAACTTACATTTGTCAGGCAATGTATTTATAAAAACAAACTATCTAGAATTTTGGAGTGAAAAAGCCACGTTTAATATAGATGATCAGAGTTTCGAACTTCAGGGCAAGGTAAAAGTTCTTTCAAAAAATCTTTCCCTAGACACCAATAAATTAAAAGCCAACCTATCAAACCAAACTTTTTCTCTTAGCAAAACCACCTACACGCTTCTTGGAAGGACTTTCGGCCAGGCTGAAGAATTTAAGGTTCTAACCTCAGGAAATGTTGAACTTCTTAACACATCTTTCAATAATTGCTCAAAGGAAGATCCCTTCTGGGAAGTATCAGCCAGCAAAATAATTCTCCTTAATAATGAAAAAAATATTGTTATAAGAGACTTAAAGCTAAAACTTGGAGAATTCCCAGTCTTCTATCTTCCATACTTGAGAGCGGCTATAGGTCAAGAACGTTTATCTGGTTTTTTAACACCCAGCATAAGACAAGGGAAAGATGGTTTAGATTTATCAATTCCTTATTATTTTAATATTGCTCCTAACCATGACTTAACTTTTGCCCCAAGATATATAGAAGAAAGAGGTACAGGATTAGCTGTTTCGTATCGCTACTTGAGTAAATTAAATAAAGGAAAAATTTTAATTTCAGGCTTATCTAAGGACAGAAAATACAATCAAGAAACTTTAAAAGAATCATCAAGATGGAGAGGAAGCTGGACCCAAATATCTAATATTAATGATAGATTATTTTCTGAAATAAGATACGAAGATGCGAGCGACAAATTATACTTCAGAGATATCAATGACGACCTAATTGGAAATGCTAAAAAAGATTATTTACAACGTAATGTAGATATTGAATGGGGGAGCCCAAACATTAAACTAGGTCTCTCTTTAAAACAATCTCAGACTTTAAATCCTTTTTCCTTCGACGACTACAAATCTGTACCAGTGATAAATTTTAATGCTTTTACCACAAAAAATAACCTTTCATTCTTATTTTCATCAAATTTTGGAGTGTTTGAATTGGAAGAAAACAGCGTTCTTTTACAGAAGAACCAAAAGATTAAACGTTCTTCTTTCCAACCTGAAGTGAAGTATAAAAGGAATTTTAACAGCTCTGACTTTATTATCTCTGTAGGGTCAGATGAGACTATTTATCGTTTTAATGATAATAAGATTAAAAGATCTACACCTTGGTTAGAAGCCGAATACAAAGTTTATTTAGAAAAACATAGTAATGAATTTTATAATCTACTTACTCCAGTAATAAAGTATATAAATATTAAAGATAATTCACCCTTACACAATCCATTAATAGATACAAGACTGAGAACTCAAAGCTTTCAAAATTTATACAAAAGAAATTGGTTTTCTGGCAAAGATAAAATATCTGATAGGAACAGAATAATAGTAGGTCTTGAACATTTAACATCTTCAAACTTTTCTAGCTACAATAATTATTTTTCCTTGGGTAGAGCTTTCATGGAAGAAGCAAGTGAATCCTCTAACCCCACATCTGTTAATAGTAAGTCTGCACTGGTAGGTGAATTTAAATCTTTCCTAAATGAGGAAACTTGGTTTTCAGGTATGCTTGAATGGGATAGCACCGCCGATCAAATAAACACAGGGTTTATAAACTTATCTCATAAATCTGATTCAGGATTTAGTTTGGATCTAAGGTCATCTTTTAGGAGGAATAATCTATTAACAAATTTAGTTCCCTGGGTGGATATTAATAAACCTATGAATCATATTGAATTTTCAACTCAATGGCCTATGCTAAAAAACTTTACTGTTTTCACCAAACTTAAGAAGGATCTTGAAAGTTCAACCTCTATAGATATTTTATATGGATTTCAATACTCCAATTGCTGCTTAAAAGCAGGCCTTATGAAAAGAAAATGGCAAGAACAAGATTTTTTAGCTTGGCAAAATAACTACCCAGACCCATATACTGCTTTATCTAATGGCTACAATCCAATAAAAGAAAGAGATAATATTTATATCTTCTTTGAATTTAAACAGATGGGTAGACTAGGAAAACAAATCTCTGAAGTAATCTCTTCAACTTTACAAGAATAATTGCATCGTTATCTAACAAAGAAGACAATACGAACTTAAATATGAAATATAAATTAATTAATACTAAAAAAATATTTGTTAGAGCTCTGTTTTTATCTATTTTTTTATTTTCCTTACACGCTCAAGCCAAAATTGAATTATTAGACAGAGTTATAGCTATAGTTGATTCCGGAGTTGTTATGGAATCTGAACTTAACAAACGAGTAAAGGAAATTGTAGATAGGTTGCGCGAAACCGAGACAGATCTCCCGCCACTAAATATTCTTGAAGAACAAGTTCTTGATAGGTTAATCATAGAAGAAATTCAAATGCAAATAGCTGACAGAGCTGGCATAAAAATAAGCGATACTGAAGTAAATAAAACTCTCTTGGGCATAGCCTCTCAGAATTCTCTTAGCTTAGAAGAGTTTAGAAAAAACATAGAAGCGCAAGGCTCGTCCTACAAAGATTTTAGGAATACTGTAAGAAAAGAAATGATTATTCAACGTGTTCAAAGAGGTAAAGTAGGAGGAAGAGTAGAAATTTCAGAACAAGAGCTCGAAAATTTTATAAATTCTGAAGAGGGAAGAACAAAGCTGGCTGAACAATACAATGTCCAACAAATTCTAATTACTATTCCCGGTACGGCTAATGAAACAGAGGTTGAAAAGGCAAGTGGCCAGGCATTAGATCTTCTAGAGAGAATCAAAGAGGGTGAAAGCTTTAGTAAACTAGCTACTACTTACTCTTCTGGCCAAAACGCCCTTGAAGGAGGCAGTCTTGGGTGGAGAACTGCGACTGAACTACCCTCTCTCTTTGCTAAAGAAGTTTCTACCTTAAAAGTAGGAGAAACCTCAGAACCTATTAGGAGTGGAGCTGGATTCCACTTGATTCATTTGGCAGAAAAAAGAGGTAATACTGTTAAGTTTGAAGACCAAACTCTTGCAAGACATATTCTGGTTCAAACTTCAGAAATAAGAACAGAGACTCAGACTAAATTACTTATTGAGGAGATAGCAGAAAGATTAAAAGCAGGTGAAAATTTTAAACAGTTAGCAAGACAATTTTCTGAAGACCCAGGTTCCAAAATGAATGGAGGTGAGCTTGGCTGGAGTAAAGAAGGTGATTACGATCCAGAATTCGAGAAAGTATTAAATAAAACTGGCATTGGAGAGATCTCAAATCCTCTAAAATCTTCATATGGTTGGCATATTATTGAAGTCCTAGATAGAAGAAATGAAGACGTTAGTAGTGAAGAGCAAAAGAATAGAGCTTACCAAATAATTTATAAAAGGAAATTTGAACAGGAATTACAAAGTACGCTCATTGAACTAAGAGTTGAAGCTTATGTTGATATAAAACTGGAATCATGACGAAATTAGCTGTCTCCTCGGGAGATCCAGCTGGGGTAGGTCCAGATATTTGCATAAAAGCTTTTGGAATTAAAACTAAATTAAATTACTCGCCCGTAATTTTTGGCGATCCCGATTTATTTAAAGATAGAGCAAAGATTTTAGGCCGAAAAATTGATCTACAGATTTATAAAGGTGAGGATGAAGAACTTTTATCTAACAATTGTCTCTGGATCCGACCTCACAATCTGGAGCAGCCCGTTGCTCCAGGAGAACCTAAGGCCTTTTATGCAGGCTATCTCATGGATCTTTTTGAGGATGCAATTCAAAGAACTATTTCAAATGAATTCAATGGCCTAGTAACCGGCCCTATCAACAAAGAATTAATGAATAAGGCTGGCGTTTCTTTTATGGGCCATACAGAAGTATTAGCAAAAGTTTCAAAAACTCAAAAAGTTTTAATGATGCTTGCAAGCAATGAAATGAAAGTTGCACTCGCGACTACACACATTTCTATAGCTGAAGTTCCTAAAGTGATTACACGCAATCATCTTCTTAGTTGTCTCACTATATTGAGAGATGATTTAAGAACTAAATGGAACATATCAAACCCGTGTATAAAGATTCTTGGTCTTAACCCACATGCAGGGGATGGCGGCTTTATTGGCAAGGAAGATCAAGAAATCGTAGAGCCGCTTGTTTCCGAACTGAACAAAAATGACTTTAATATAGTTGGCCCTGTTTCTGCCGATACAGCATTTATTAGAAAATACGATAACCAGAAAATAGATGCGATATTAGCTATGTTCCACGATCAAGGTCTGCCTGTTATAAAAACTCTAGGATTTGGAAACATAGTAAACATAACTCTTGGATTGCCTTTTATTAGAACATCCGTAGACCATGGTACCGCCTATGATATGGCAGGAAGAGATCAAGTTGATGAGAGTAGTATGCTTGAAGCGGCAAACCTTGCTGCGTTAATAACAAGTTATCAATAAAGTGTATAAAGCAAAAAAAAAATTAGGACAAAACTTCCTTGAAGACAAGATAGTTCTTCAAAAGATTATTAATTCCATCAAACCTCAGAGAGAAGATGATTTTCTAGAAATTGGGCCTGGCAAAGGATCTTTAACAGAATTAATACTAGGGTCTATAAATACATTAAATGCTGTAGAGCTAGACAGAGATTTAATATTAGGACTAAGGCTTTTGGGACAAAAAGAAGGTAATTTAACTATTTACAATGAGAATATCTTAGATTTTAAAATTAATGAAATTCCTAAACCTAAAAATAAGCTACGGGTAATTGGTAACCTGCCGTATAACATTTCTTCTTCGATCATGCTTTGGAGCTTCAATAATCAAAATAAGTTCGAAGATATGCATTACATGTTCCAAAAAGAATTCGGTCAAAGGCTATCCTCGGGTACGAGAAGTAAAGGTTATGGCAGACTGAGTGTTTTAACTCAATACATGACTAAAGTATTAAGCCTCTTCGTTGTTAACCCAGAAAGTTTTAAACCAGTTCCTGCAGTTGAAAGCATATTTATAAAATTAACCCCAATAGCTGGAAGGGATATAAATTCTCCTACTGCAAAAAAACTCCAAGAAATTACTCAAATCGCATTTTCTAAAAGAAGGAAGATGTTAAGTAAATCTTACAAAGATATTTTAGGCAGAGAAGACTTTAATTATTTGAATATTGAATCTTCCCAAAGACCTGAAGATCTAACTGTAGAAGAATTCGTCAGAATTTCAGATTTCTTGATAGAAAATTAGAATGGCTAATTTTGCAATAGGAGATATTCAAGGCTGTTATCAAGAATTAAACTTATTGTTAGAAGAAATAAATTTTGATACTTTTAACGATAAACTCTGGCTGTGTGGGGATTTAGTTAACAGAGGACCAGATTCTCTTAAGTGCATAGAGTTTCTTTATTCTATAAAAGAAAATTGTTACATCACTCTGGGTAATCACGATCTACACCTGATAGCTTTAGCTGAAGGCGTCATTAATTCTAGCAAAACTGATACTTTAGATGAGCTTCTTAATTCTCACGATATTGAGCTCTACATTCAATGGTTAAAGCAGCTGCCTCTAATTCATAATGACACTATTACTTTTGAAGGAAGGAAAAAGGAATATGTAATGACTCATGCCGGAATACCGCCACAATGGACTCTTGAAGAAGCTAAACTGCATTCAAATGAGATAACTGATAGTTTAATTTCATCACATAGTTGCAAAAGCTTCTTAAAGAATATGTACGGGAACAAGCCAGCTATAAAAACAATAGAATCAACAAAAGAGGAGTGCCTAAGGTTATATACAAATTATTTTACTCGCATGAGATTTTGTAATCAGCTAGGTGAGATTGAATTAATACATAAAGGAAAACCTTTTGATCCGCCCGAAGGGTTTAAGCCTTGGTTCAAACATAAATTATTAATCATGAATGACAAATCAATTCATCTATTATTTGGTCATTGGGCAGCTTTGGAAGGCATAACAGGAGTTGAAAACATAACTGCTCTTGATACAGGGTGTGTTTGGGGCAATAAATTAACTGCAATTAATCTAGAAGATGGTCGAGTCTTCAGTTGCAATCGGGTAAATTAAGTAGATGGAAGTCTATTTAGTTGGTGGAGCTGTTCGAGACTCGTTGCTTGAGATACCTTTTGAAGAAAAAGATTGGGTTGTAGTAGGTTCTTCGCCAGAGGAATTATCTGAGCTTGGCTATAAACCTGTAGGCAGTCAGTTTCCTGTCTTTTTACACCCTGATACAAAAGAAGAATATGCTCTTGCAAGAACAGAAAGAAAATCAGGAAAGGGTCATAAAGGTTTTATTTTCCATACAGACCCAACTGTCACACTCGAAGAGGATCTTGTAAGAAGAGACATTACTATTAATGCAATTGCTCAAGACAATAGAGGAAAGCTCATAGACCCCTTCAACGGACAAAAAGACATCCAAGAGAGAAAAATAAGAAAAGTATCTGACGCCTTTAGAGAGGACCCCTTGCGGGTGTTTAGAGTGAGTAGATTTATGGCAAAACTACATCATCTAGACTTTACAATAGAAGAAGAAACTCTCAACGTCATGAATGAGATAGTTCTCTCGGGCGAGCTAGAAACTTTACCCAAAGAGAGAATATGGATGGAAACAATTAAAGCTTTAAGATGTGAAAGCCCAGATAAGTACTTTGAAACATTAAACTCTTGTGAAGCTCTTGACTCTCTTATCAAGGAAGAAGTGCTAGATGTAGAGGCCTTATCGGTCTTAAAAAGCAAAACTAAAAATCCAGAAATGAGATGGGCTGCACTATTAAGAAATACTACAAAAATAAGAATAATTAATAATTTATTTAATTGCCCTAAGAGCTTTGTTGAAACTTCAGAAGTCTTTCATAAACTAAATTCATTCATAATTGATCAAAATTTTGTACCTGAAAAAATATTAGAACTACTGCTAAAAACTGATGCCATTAGAAGACCTCAAAGGTTTATGATTGCAGAAGAAATATTTAAATTACTCAACACAGCTAACAATCCAATAAAATGGAAAGATCTTCTTTCTAACTTAAGCAATTTAAAACCTATATCGGTTAACAAAGATGGAGGTGAAATCGCAAAAGAAATAAAAGAAATGAGACTAGATGCTATTACCAAATCTATAAAGGAAATATGAGAGAAAAAACTATATTCATTACAGGAGGAGCAAAAAGAATTGGAGCATCGATTGCTAACTATTTCCATGCAAAAAATTTCAAAATTTTTATTCACTACAATAAATCTAAAGAAGAAGTGAACAAACTGTCTCAAGAGCTCAATGAAAAAGAAAATGGCTCATGTAAAATATTACAAGCAGATTTTTCTCTAAAGGATTCTGTATCAAACACAATTGAACAGTTTTATAGCCTATCAGACAGAATAGATGTCTTAGTGAATAATGCTTCTAGTTTTTATCCCACTCCAATTCAAGAGTCTTCAGAAGAACAATGGAAAAATCTATTAGATACAAACGCCACAACACCATTATTTTTAATCCAGGGCTTCCAAAAGGGACTACAAGAATCAGGCGGAAGCGTAATAAATATTTCAGACTCTTTAGCCTCTAAAGGGATAAAAAATTATAGCCTGTACTCAAGTGCAAAAGGAGCCCTTGAAACCTTAACTAAGTCTCTAGCAAAGGAACTGGCTCCTGAAATAAGAATCAATGCGGTGGCTCCAGGTGCTATTCTATGGCCTGAAGATGAAGAAATTAACGAAGAAACAAAGAATAGTATTCTTGAAAAAGTTGATCTTAGAAGGATTGGGGATCCAAAAGATATAGCTTCAGCCGTTTATTTCTTAACTCAGGCAAGCTATATAACCGGACAAGTGTTAAAAGTAGACGGCGGAAGATCTGTCATCTAATCAAACTTTTACTTTGATCACTTTTACATCTACTTTATTATTAAATCATGACTAACGTATTACACGAAGAGGACGAAAATACAGGGACTATGGAAGTCCTGGAAAGGCATCAATTTGATGTCCTCAAACTCCAATCGTATATGAAAGAAAATGTTGAAGGTTTTGAAGGATCCATTTCTGTTGAAGAATTCAAAGGAGGGCAATCCTGCCCAACCTATAAAATTATTACTCCAAATCAATCTTATGTGCTGAGAAGAAAACCACCAGGCAAATTGCTTAAGTCTGCTCACGCGGTTGATCGAGAATACAAAGTTATTACAGCTTTGAATCAAACTGACGTGCCTGTTCCAAAAAGCTATGCCCTTTGCGAAGAAGATGAAGTAATAGGAACGGCGTTTTATTTAATGGAATTTAAAGATGGTAGAGTTCTGTGGGATGCATCAATGGAAGATAGCAATAAAGAGGAAGCCAGAGGTGTTTATGAATCAATGAATGACTCAATGGCAAAACTGCATTCTGTAAATCCTAGCAAAGTGGGATTAGATGACTTTGGAAAACCAGGAAATTATGTAGGCAGGCAAGTTTCGAGATGGTCAAAACAGTATATAGATTCGGAAACAGAAACTATTGAATCCATGAATAAGTTAATAGATTGGTTGCCAAATAATTTACCCGCTGAAAAAGAAACGGGAATTGTTCACGGAGACTATAGCATTACAAATGTGATGGTCGGGAAGACGGATCCTGGGGTCATTGCTATTCTTGATTGGGAACTTTCTACGCTGGGAGATCCTTGCGCAGACTTTAATTATCATTGTTTACAATACACTAACAATCCAAAATTAGCCGATGAGGAATACTGCAAACAAACAGGTATTCCTATAATAGGAGACTATGTGAAGATGTATAGTGAAAAGATGAATATTGATTTATCGGAAGAATGGGACCTGTATACCGCCTATAATCTGTTCAAACTGGCAGGAATTCTTCAAGGAATAATAGGCAGAGTAAGAGATGGAACCGCTGCCAATGAGAATGCAGCTGAAAGAGCAAGTGGAGTTCAAAACTTATCTGACTCGGCTTGGGAGCTGGTAGAAAAAAACTTTTTATAGGAGAAAAATATGGCTATTGATAAATTCTTAGTTGAGGCAAGTCACATCATGATGTTTGCAAGATCTGTGGGCGATGCAAATCCAATCTATCATGATGAGGAATATGCAGAAAAAAGTGAAATGGGAGGAATAATCGCTCCACCAACTTTTGCACAATCAAGTGCACAATTTGATCCGGATTATTTCTTAAGACCAAAAGTTAGTGGTGATGGATGGTTTGGTTCTGGTAAAGAAGCAACAGGTAGCAAACCTTCCTCTGGTTCAGGTGGTGGAGGTGGTGGAGCGGCAATGGGCTTACATGCTGAACAGCACTTTGAATACCATTTGCCACTAAAAGCTGGGGATGTTTTGAGTGCAACCTCAAAACCTGGAAAAAGTTGGCAAAAAGAAAGTAAAAGAGCAGGCACTCTGAAATTCAGCGAAAGCGTAACTGAATATAGAAATCAAAACGGAGATCTGGTGATTACAGCTACAGGGGTCGGTGTTCAAACTGAAAGAGCAGTAGATAGTTAGGAGTAAACAATGCTAAAAGAGAAAGATATAAATACAGGAGATATCCACACAGCAACGCTTGTGGAAGACCTCAAAAGAACACAAATAGTGCAATATGCAGGAGCATCAGGAGATTACAACCCTCTCCATACTGATGAAATCTTTACAACAAAAATAGCTGGATATCCAAGTGTTTTTGCCCACGGAATGCTGTCAATGGGGTTAACTGGAACTATGCTTACAAACTATGTTGGTGACGGAGCTCTAAAAAAATATGGCGTGAGGTTTACAAATCAAGTATGGCCAGGAGACACTCTAAAGAGCACGACAACAATTACAGCTATAAGAGATCAAGATGGAGAAAGAGTCATTGACCTAGAAATAGTTACCACCAATCAAAATGATGTTGCTGTTGTAACAGGAAATGCAACTGCAAAAATAGAATCATAAATTACTTAAAAAAACTCTAAGTCCTTAAATAAGGAAGATTATGTCGGGAAAAGAAAGTTCTGTAGTTGGAGGATATCATGCAAAAGTAGCTCTGAGCCTACTGGTTATTGTCTATATCTTTAATTTTATTGATCGTCAGATATTGTCAATTTTAGCAGAAGAAATCCAGGCTGATCTTGGAATCTCTGATAGCGGCATAGGCTTTTTGTATGGAACAGCATTTGCAGTTTTCTATTCAGTGGTAGGAATCCCTTTAGGAAAATTAGCGGATGTTTGGACAAGAACAAAACTGATAAGTATTGGGTTAGCAACTTGGAGTATTTTCACTGTATTATCTGGAACTGCTCGATCATTTCTAGCCCTTTCAATATTTAGAATTGGAGTGGGTGTTGGAGAATCAAGTGCTAGTCCCTCTGCCTACTCGCTACTTTCTGATTACTTTTCTCCAAAAGTAAGGACAACAGTTTTAGCTATTTACTCTAGTGGTGTCTACATTGGGTCTGGCATAGGTTTATTCTTAGGTGGCGCCATAGTAGATCAATGGAATACCATCTTCCCGGATCCTTCTTTAGCTCCTTTTGGAATAAGAGGCTGGCAAGCTGCTTTTATAGCTGTTGGCCTTCCTGGCTTACTCTTAGCTCTAGTAACTTGGCAGATAAAAGAACCCAAAAGAGGGTTAAGTGACGGCATAGAAGCTACTCAACACGCGCATCCATTTAAAGAAATGCTTAAAGAAATGATCGGACTGACGCCTTTTGCATTAATGGGTCAAGAAAAGATAGTTAAAAATTTATTTATAAATTTCTTCATAGCTTTATTTATATTTCTACTATGCTTTCTATTGGCTTCGAAGACCTCAGATATTGCACAATGGGTTGCTTTTGGTATGGGTTGTTATTTTATAGCCTGTTGGATTCAAAGTTTAAGATTGAGAGATCCAGCAATTTTCGCAGTAATTTTTAGAAGTAAAGCACATTTATTTTGTCTATTGGGTTTACCTTTCATTCCATTTGTTCAATACGCACATGGAGCCTTCCAGCCAATGTTTTACTTGAGAAATCATGGAGTGGATATTTTAGAAGTAGGAACTATTCTAGGTATCTTTACCGCGGTGGGGGGTCTATTAGGTATTGTTACTGGGGGCATATTAGGTGATAAATTAAGAGAAAAACACCCTAACGGTAGACTTTACTTGATTATGTGTGTCACATTAATGATTGTCCCCTCTTCTCTTCTTTATTTGTATGTAGAAAATTTATACTTTTCTTACTTTTGGAATTTTATGTTTAGTTTTATTGCACCCATGTGGTTGGGGCTAGGAGTTTCAACCATAGCAGATTTAGTTTTGCCCAGAATGCGGGCAGTTGCCGGTGCTTTTTTTATTCTCATGCTAAGTATGCTGGGAATGGCTTTGGGTCCTTATTTAACAGGAGAATTTAGTGATTTACTTCAATCACAAGGAGTGAATGAGGGTGAATCAATAAAAACAGCTCTTGCTTGGTGTTCAGCTGTTTTATTAATAACTATTGTGTGCCTCTTAACCGCATGTAGATATTTACCTGAGGAAGAAAAGAATAAGGTTGAAATAGCAAGAAGCTATGGAGAGGATATTTAATTAATTCTTAGGCATTCTATTTAAATAAAGACAAACTATTAAGAACTCTCTTTTAATTCCCTAAGAAGTTCTGAAAATGAAATTTTTAGGACTGGGTGCTTCAAATCACTGGCTATTTCAACTAGAGGTTCAAGTACAAAAAGATAATCTTCAATATCACTACTGGGTATTATGACCTTATCTTCATTAATTACTGAATCTCCGTATAAGATAATATCTAGATCTATAACTCTATTGAACATTCCTTTTTGATTCTCCGTTCTACCCATTTCAGTCTCTATAGATTTTAAAACTTCTTTTAATGCTAAAGGTTTTATATCGGTGTTAAAACTAACAACAGCATTTAAAAAATTATTGCCATCAAATCCCTCAGATTTAGTTTCGTAAGTACTCGAATATTCGCATTCAAACAGATTATCCAAATAAATCTTAACAAGGTCTAAGTTAATTTCTGGAGCTATATTGCTACCAATACTTACAAAAACTCTTTGCATCAAGGTCTTGTTATTGAGATTCCTACTGACTCAGAACCCCTCAATGCTCCAGGCTTGCTTAATGTAAGTACCAGCCTAGAAACAGGAAATTCTTGCAAAATAATCTTAGCAACCTTTTCTGCAAGACTCTCTATCAATTTAGCTTTCGAACCTTGGATAAAGGCTGAAACTCTCTTCCCAACTTTTTTATAATCAAGTGCATCCTCTATATTATCTGATGTTGCAGCCTTTTT
>Ga0206679_10001499_pt1 | contig 19269 bp, 9 predicted proteins | sample M110012015metaG_FD_155464 | JGI IMG/M metagenome (GOLD analysis project Ga0206679, IMG submission 155464) | Ammonia-oxidizing marine archaeal communities from Monterey Bay, California, United States - M1 100m 12015 | ecosystem: Environmental > Aquatic > Marine > Intertidal zone | place: USA... | reverse complement strand
TCAAGATAAAACCGATATTTTGTATCTTCTTCCACTCACTGCGATGATTTTAATTCCACAAATACACCGAACAATATTGCCAGAAAAATATGTTGAGCATTATACTAAAGGGTCATGGGTGAAGGCCGGATTTTTACACACATTTACCTTCTTGGCGATGTCATTTTTATTGGTAAATCCTCCACTCGGAGATATTGTTGCACCACAGTTATCTCATGAATGGTCAATCGCAACGGATGATGGGGTCGAGTTATTATTTGATGATGGAACTAAGAAAGATACAATCACTTGGACTGTTGATTCCAACGGAAAATTGACAGGTCAAGTTTGGCTATTATTTGGCTTGGCAGACAATGTCAACTCCGATGGTGCAGAAGTGGTTGTAACATTATCTAACAATAACGGGAGCAGAGAATTATTGACAGATGACTCATTTTGGAGTGTAAATGAACAAAGGTTAGAGAATTCGACAACTACGACAAATAGTTCGATTCCGAATTTCTTCCCGCATGGAGACAAAGACCAGCGCTTTGCGATTCAATTAGGCGCAGATCTTCCAGAAGGTAAACATTCAATCACTGTAGATATCACAGAGCAAGGCGACCCTTGGGTAAACCATAGGACTTACAACTGGGACTTAATTGTTGTAAAGGAAATCGTCCAAAGTTAAGAAAGTAAATCGGAATGAGCCGCCATTATTGTGGTCAATAATACCGAAATCTTTCTAATATCTCTTTTTTCATTGGTAGTTCGCATCACTATAGAAACTCGGTATTTGCGAATTAATGGTGCAAATGGCGTCCAGCATGCGGCATCTATCAGTTGTTGTTTAATGGTCATACAACCTTGCTGAGAGGGTTTGATACCATTCATTTTCCAACACCCCTATGGGGCGATGTGAAAGTGAAAAATCTCACTATTCATTCTTCAAATGTGTGACAAATCGTGCGGTTAGGGCGTCGAGTTGGATATGCTCTCCTCCGCCTTCAACCAGCCTATAATCCACTTCAGCCATCCATTCAGTCAAGTCTAATTTTGCAGATTCAGTTAAGAAATCAGCAGCATATAATTCGCGGTGTAATTGGTTAACAAAATCAGTTCCAGCTAGGCCATATTTGTCCAGTAATTCTTTCAATCTTCTTCTTGCTGCATGAAACCCATCATCTCTGCATGCCATCAAATATTGGTGCAGTGCTTCTGGTGGTGCGGTAGCGGATGTTTCATAGATCAATTCTCTTGTAATATCATTGTCTAAAGCAGCAGCAACCTGTAGAGCAGTAATTGCTTTTCGCAAGTCACCTTGACTAATCCGGGTTAATGCTTCAGCGGCATCATCAGTGAGGTTAACTTTCTCTTCTTTTGCAACATGAATAACTTGATTTTTTACCGCAGAATCGGCCAATGGTCGAAATCTAAAAACAGCACATCTAGATTGTATCGGTTCGATGATTTTTGAAGAGTAATTACATGACAAAATGAATCTACAAGTTTGTGCATATTGTTCCATTATTCGGCGTAGTGCGCCCTGTGCATCGTTGGTTAGAGCATCGGCTTCATCAAGAAAAATAATCTTGAAATTGGCCTTTCCATAGGGGGCAGTTCTTGCGAATTGTTTTACTTTGGTTCTAATGCTCTCTAATTTTCTTTCATCAGAAGCATTCATCTCCAGTAAATTTTGTCGGTAATCTTTTCCAAACACATCCTTGGTCAATGCCATTGCAGCAGTTGTTTTTCCAGTTCCAGGTGGGCCTGCAAAAAGCAAATGAGGAAATTCTTTATTCTCTGAATAGATTGTTAACCGTTGTACTACGGGCAATTGTCCGCGAATATCTTGAACTGATTGCGGACGGTGTTTCTCAACCCATAAGTCGCTCATAGGTGACCTCTCTGTGGCGAGCCTCCTTCAACATTGGCCTAAGTAATACTTGAAATGAATAGTGTCAATCTCATTATTCTCCACAATATTTGTTTCTGGGGCCCTCTCCCGTAGGGAGAATAATTCGTTTTGAAGCCTAATTTCATCTTGATTTAGGGAAAAGACAGTATAACGGGGGCGAGGTGAGAGGAGCGAGTCCCATGCTACGCGATAACAAAAAACCACAAACTTCTGTAGCCATAATATTAATTCTAATGTTTTTATTTGCAGATTTAGCATTGCCGGGTGCAATACCTGAATGGGAAGAACTAGAAAACTCTCCTTCAATTAATCGAGCAATTTCTAATGTCTCTCCTTCTGCTGATACTTACATTGATTCATTTTATCCAAATGATAATTTTGAGCAGGCGCAAAATGGTACGCTAGAAGGTGGGGTCACTTCTCAAACACGCCTATTGTTCAGTTTCAATATGAGTTTCGGCTCTACCGATACAATCCACTCAGCAACTTTGAATTTGAAGTGTTGGAGTGATGTAATTGGTTCAACAAATGTTGCTATTTATTCAGCAGCACTCCTCTCTTCCTGGAACGCAACCGATGCAACATGGCTCAATTCTGCAGCAAGTGTAATGTGGAATTCACCAGGTGCTGATGATTCTTCTGACCGAAGTGTTTGGGAGCCTCCGCACCGTACTGCAGCAAATGGGACAATGTCGATAAATGTGACCGCCCTTGCACAGCAAGCAGCTTCCAATAATCAAAACACACTAGAACTCTTAATCGCATCCGAAGGAGCAGAATACTCCTGTGCCATGAATGATTCACCGGCAACATCTGACAGACCTTCTCTAATATTGGATACATCGTCATCAGCAGCAGGAACTGGAGGTAGTGTTTCAGCAGATTTCGTTGAAGAAGGCGCTCCACTAATGACTGGAGATTTCTTATTGATGGCTGAAAAGAATCCAACATTATCATATAATTCCTTGGTTGGCTCTGGTGTGGAATTCCAACTTTCATTAGATTCATCTTTCAAATCAATAGACGACCTTACATGGCATTACAGCACAATGACTGATTCATTCACTACGTCAAGTGGTTCAGGAACTTTTGTTGTTCCGGGCGGAGATGAACTCTCTAATGGTTCAGTGATTTACTATCGTGTCCGTTCTATTGATTCTACAGATACTCTTAGTGATTGGAATGAAAGTTATTTCTTGTTACCAGCACTTTCAGTTACTGATAATGGAGATGGAACAGCAACGATTGAAATTGATGCGGATGATATGGGCTTGGATGATGACTTTATTGAGGATGCACAAGTCGATGAGCGTTCAAAAAATACAAATTTCGGTTCTAATGATAAAATGGAAGTAATGATGTCGACCACAAAAGAGTCATTAGTTCACATGAGGTTAAACTTAGATCAACTTGGATTGCATAGTAATGCTACAATCCAAAGCGCAGACATAAATCTATCACGATTTTCAACTTCAGGTGCGCCCGAATTATCTATTCATGAAGTCAATGTAGAAGGTGAATGGGTTGAAGACGATACTACTTGGAGACGTTCAGATTCTTCAACACTATGGGATAATGGTGGAAGAGGTCTGCTTTCAGCATCTAGCGATACCATGGTAGGTGCATCTTCTTCAACAGATACATCCTTTGATATTACTAGTGTATTACAAGGATGGATTAGGGATGGTGCTTCGGGTTCCAAGGATTTCATGGTGATTGGAAGAAGTGAAACTGGCGCATATTCTTCTAGTGGATTACAAGGAATCAATTTCTATTCTTCCGAAAATAGCGATGATACCAAGAAACCTAATTTAGAATTAACATATAGTTGGAGTTCTAACTCTACCATTGGTAGCCCTACATTACTTGGCCCAGATCAAGGCAAGGCTGTGTGGGATAAAGTTGGACATAATCTCTCCGGAAATTCAACTCCTTCTCTCACATGGGCGGGGTCTTCTTCATCTTCCTATGATGTAATTTACGAAATAGCAACCGACCAATTTTTCCGTGATAGAGTTAACCAAGTTGATACTAGAACCGATTCAAATTTCACTTCTTTGCAAGGGATTTTTAACTTGACAGGAGATGATGAATTAAGCACAGGAAATATGTATTTTTGGAGAATGTCACATGTTGATAATGACGGTCTGCGTGGAGAATGGGCTACTTCCAATTTCCTTGTCAGTGGATTATCCAGTACCTGGTTAGGTGACGACAGATACGAGTTTAGACTTAGAGATGGAAATGGTACTACTGATGGACTTTATCCAGAATGTGAAGATACATACATCGACAGTGGTTCTTCAACTACTAACTATGATGACGAAACTGAAATGCAAATTTCTTACAGTACTTGGCCTAGTGAAACAAGTGTATTGTTTAGTTGTAATCTCGTCGCTAATTTATTGCCAAGTGGTTATGCTGTAGAGTCAGCTCATTTGACTGCAAAGTTGGCAGATTATCCAAGTGGTTCACCAAATGTTGCTGTCTGGGAAAGTAGGCAGCATAATTGGACCGCTGCTGGAGCAACTTGGGCAACATACGATGGAGTCAATAATTGGGGTTCCGCTGGTGCAAAGGGATGGGAAAGAGGTTCTCTAATTGATTCATTAACTATTGGCAGTTCATATTCAGCAGGTGATATAGTTGATTGGAATGTGACATTAGGTGTTCAAAATGCAATGCGAGAGGACAGGGCTGTTGATTTCCAAATTGGTGTGACAGGTGTTGGAACGGGCGGTAATAGAGATATTATGATCTATCCAGGTTTCACTTCCACAGAGTCCTATAGGCCACAACTTTCCTTTGTTTATGTCCCAGGTTCGGATGCCATTCCAAACGACCCAGTTCTTACAACTCCATTAAATGGTTCTTGGTCAGTTACCGATGACATCGAAACAGCACCAGTTCATCGTCCCGAATTGGGGTGGTCCTTTAACGGTGCAATGAGTATTGGCGGTTGGGCTGTTCAAATGGACAAATCTTCCTCATTCAGTACTCCTGATTTAGTCATGACTACATCATGGCTGGATTCTGGGTTTGATACAACCAACCTCACTTTTACACCAACAAGTAATTTGGATAATGGTACTACATGGTATTGGAGAGTAAGAGCAATTTCCACAACAAACCAAATCGGAAATTGGTCCCAAACTTACAATTTCCTACTACCTGATATTACAACTCTATCTATCGATTCAGAGACTGCTTCAGTAGAATTGCATCACAGAAAGGCAATGCCGCAACTCAATCTTCCCGATTTTACTGACACATATGTAATCGAAGGCGGAAGTGGTTCAAGTTCAACACACGATACATCCGGATATATCTATGTTGGAGAAATGTCAACAGGTTATCAGTCTGCAGGATTAATAAAAATACCACTCAATCAATTGCCTACTCCGAGTAATGCAAGAATTACCAATGCTGATTTGAACTTATACTCAATCTTTGGTTCTTCCATTGATGAGCCATTAGCAATTAGACCAGTTTTGCAAAATTGGAATTCCGATGCAAACGATACAACCTATGATGGAATTAACAATTGGTCTGTACTTGGTGGAAGGCATATAGGAACAGATGTCGGAACTTATGTAGACATCCAAGACAGTGTATCAGCCGATTGGATGACTTGGGATGTGACTGAAGCAATACAAGCTGCGCAAGCCGCTGGTTACAGCGAATTATCATTGATGATTTATGCATCGGGGTCAGTAACTCAAGACGTTGTACAATTTATCTCAACTGATAGTTCTTCATCCGATACGCCTTGGTTAAATTTGACTTGGTCTAATGGAAGTGCTACAATACCAACAGTAGCAGGAAGCAATGTGGGACCTTCCAATAATGGGATTGCTTGGAATTTAACATCGCACGCGACCATACCAGAATACAAACCTACTTTGTCTTGGACTCATACAAATTCAGCAAATATCGATGACTGGAGATTATTCATCATGGCTGATGCAAATGAAGAAATGGAAGGCTTAACCACCTATGATTCAAGAACCCAGCCACAATTATTCGATTTGACAAATCTCACCTTCACCCCAGGCATGGATATCGGACATACTCGCGAAGTGCGATGGATGGTTCAACCAGTTGTCGATGAAATGTTAGGTCCTCGAAGTGCCTCAACAGTCTTCCACATACCAGAAGAAATGAGTGGAGAAGTAGATTCCTCTACAGCGTGGGTGTCAATTCAAGAAGGTGCATATGTAGAGCCATTAGCATATCCAGTAGTGACTGAAGATGTATATCTTGACAGTGGTAATCGATTCACTAATTTTGGTAATTCAGCAACGATGTATGTTGGAAGAAGTCCTTTGTCAAGTACACATTATGCTAATTCACTTATTTCATTCGACCTAGGAGTTCTACCGCTACCAAATATATATGAAATTCAAAACGCTACTTTAGAAATGTCTGTCGCATCCGGTACAGGTTCAGTGTATACTTCAGTCTCAGTAATGAATACGAATTGGAATGAATCGGCTACATGGAATTCCCCAAGCAACACAACAAATTGGTTAGTTCAAGGGGCACATCACGGTGGCGATAGTAGTCTTCCATTTACTGAAGGACAATGGATAAATTCTTCAGGTGGTACAGTAATTTGGAACTTGACCGCTGCGATTCAAGCAGCAATTTACAATGGGCAAAATTCCATCTCTCTTGTTATTCAAGGAGAATCATTTGGCACGAATACAATGGGTGTATATGCGTTACACAGCAGTGAAGCATCAATGATTTCCCAAAGACCAAGAATCAATTTCACCTATGTTGAACAAGCTCCATGGATTCCTTCAGCAGCAACTGGATTATTACCAGCAGATGGTTCTACACTATGGGATACTAGCACACCTAGACCTTCGGGACTAACCGCATTTGATGTTAATTGGACAGAGCACCAAAACAATGAAACTAGTTGGGTTGCATGTCATTCAGAATCTCCACGCATGGTATATTCCGAATGTATAGATATGTTCGATTTACCTGCACATAATCTTTCATTCAATTCCACTACCAATACTATGTCAGTCACCAATAATTCATATAATGATGAATGGACTTATTGGCGCGTTAGAGCATACCAAGACAATCGTGTTGGTGAATGGTCTGATGTCCACAGTTTCAGAACCCCAGACTCTATCGGATACGATGATGGTGATGGTAATCACACTGTAATTTTATCTCGAGGATCTATATTTTCGGAAAGTGGATTATTACCTATTGTACCTGACGTGGAACTTGAATCAACTATTACTAGCAACCAAGGAACGAATACAGCGCTTGATTTAGGTTCAACTTCATCAGGAACCGGTGAAAGCCAAATATTACTTGAATTCTATTTGGGTGATATTCCATGGCCTGCAGCGATGACACCAACTTCAATGGTACTCAAACTTTGGAGACAGCAAGTAATCGGGTCTACTTCAACCACAGTTTCAGCACATGCTTGTTCTTCTTTCAGTGAATCAACTGCAACATGGGGCAATGCACCAACTTGTTCTACATCAGAACTAACACGTACAACTCTTACATTGATGCCACCTAATGGCTGGCATGAATTTGACTTGACAAGTCTAGCGCAATCGAATATCGCTAATGGAAATACAACTATGACCATATTGCTAAAGGTAGTTGGAACACCAAGTACGACTCATCGTTTCTTCTCAAATGACTACACTGCAAACGAATCACGTCGTCCACAGTTAGTATTGGATTATGTTGATAATACCGCTGGAATTGTTCCTCCTGGACAGCCATCTTTGGTATTCCCATTAGATGGAAGTGTGTTATACGATGACAGCGAAGTCGTCCTACAAAGTCAGACATCTCCTGCATTATCCTGGAATCCTGTGACTGGAGCGAGCGGATATATCGTGACAATTGCAAATTCAACCGGCGTATACAAGTTCAAGTCTTGGGAAAGTTCATACATCAATGGAACTACATTCCGTTTCAATGATGTATTAGACGCAGGCGATGTATTTTCGTGGTGGGTACAAGGTGTAAATCAAACAATACCTGGGCCTTCATCAGCACGCTGGTCGTTTGCGATAGGCGACCCATCGCATACGGATAACCAAGATCTAACCTTCACATATGATTTCCAAACTGGAAACGAAGTATTGCAATTTGGCCACACCAATATTAGAGACAGTACGCTAAGTGAAGCAAATCCAGATGTCAATAATGGCGATGTTGATTATCTCAGTATGGGTACGGGATGCGATTCAGTCACTAATGCAGAATGCCGACTCATTATTGGATTGGATAATTCACAAATTCCATTCGCACCATTCCAAAATGTTCACTCTGCAAGTCTTGGATTCTACATTACTTCTATGGCTGCATCAGGTGGTGCATCAAATGTAGATATTTCAGTACACAGAATGTTATCTTCCAGTTGGAGTCAATCTGCTTCTTCGTGGAATCAATCATCACAGGGGACAAATTGGAGCACACCAGGTCTCCAAGCGGGTGTTGAATATGATGCTACAGCAATTAGTACAATGACACTTCCATCTACTGCAACTGGTTGGTTTTGGCTTGACATTGGAGTAAATGGTATGCTAATTGATAACGATAATCAATGGGTTATTATCGCAACTCCAAATGCCGGTGATCTCACAATTAATATGCACTCAAGTGAATATTATTCTCCTTCATTTAGACCAAAGATTCAGTTGAACACAACCAATGCTAGCAGTATTACAATCTCACCAACATCTCCTACGACAGATGCTGACACAACCTTCAGTTTCTCGCACCAAGCATATAACCACCAAGCATTGCAAATAAGTGCACCAGTAATTTGGAGTTCTAGTGATGGAAGCATTGATTCATTCGGATTGTTCACTCCTAGAAATGCTGGAACTCATACGATTACCGCTTGCTTTGGATTAATTTGTTCTAGTGAATTGATTACGGTTACGCCAGGTAGTCCAACAGCACTTGATGTGACTCCATTAACTGGCCAGATTACATCGGATGAATCGTTGGAAATTACAGCATCTGTAGTCGACCAATTTGGTAATATCGTTGCTGGAGAATTAATCACATACTCTACTTCAAATGGTACAATGGGTGGTGTTAATGGAAATATCTTCTATCCATTTGCTTCAGGTGCTCAAACCGTCACAGTCACGTGGGGAACACAATCTGTGGATGTTCAAATTGCAGTTGATACAGGTGCTCCATCTCATTTCGAGTTAACCGGTTGTGAAGGAGTAGTCCCTGCTGGTGAGTGGTGCGATATTACGCATACGCTATACGACCAATATGGCAATGTGCTAAATGTTACAGAAGCAGGCTTGTTATCCTGGACTACCAATGATGGTAATTACAGTGAAATTAATGAACAATATTTCCCAGATCATCTTGGAATATGGACACTAACCCTTACATCGGTCTCAGGTGCATCCGCTGAAATTAACATTACAGTAGGTCATGGAGAGATGCAGAGTCTTGAACTCGCAACTTCTTCAACATCAATTACAGCTGATGAGCGAGTGTATATCAACACAACAAGAATAGATGTTCGCGGAAATAGAATGACAGTTGTTTTGCCTATTGAAAATTGGACAAAGATAGCCGATGGACAATTGAGTGCTGGCGCGCCTGCAGTTTGGGACCCAGTTACAAGAGGTGCTAAGATATTAGAAGCAAGATATGAATTTATTACTGCTGAAGTAACAATTACTGTTTCAGAAGGAGCGATTAGTACATTGGTGCTAATTGCCGACTCTGAAGATTCAAGTTGGCAAATGATGCCACTTACTGCTGATGACACATTAACGGTCAAGGTCAAAGCGATTGACGCAAAAGGTAATCGTTGGACAGTCACTGCAAATTGGTCTATTTCTCATGCACTTTGGAACGATCAAGACGTATTAGGAAGCGTAGGAGAGTTGGTAAATGATAGGATAAATTTTGAACCAATCCATGCATCTACAACACCTTATACAATCACAGCAACATATGATGATGGCAATATGGTTCATGAAATATCAATTAATGCAACTGTATCTCATGGAGTTCTAACCAATATCGATTTGAGTTCAATTAGTAGCGAAGATGATACAGGATTAGCAGTATATGATTTGACTGCCGATGACTGGATTGATTTCGCTGCAGAATTATCGGATGGAAACCAAAATCCTATTGATTCAAGTATTCTTAAATGGATTCTAACCGATGAATCAAATGGTGAAGAAACCGACATTACTACCGAGATTCAAGCACAGGGACGCTGGCAAGCCGAAAAAGTAGGAAATTATACAATACGAGCATTTAATTTCAGTGATTCAGGATATGAAATTGGTGAATCGGTAGGCATTGCCGTTCATCATGGACAAGCTGTAAGTTTACACGCCGCAGAGGATGCAAATACTGCAACAGCAGGATATCAAATTACAATTGCTATTACTGGAACAGATAGTGACGGAAACACATTCCCACAAAATGTTGAATGGCAAGAAAACAATGGAGTTGCCCACGATATCAATTCAACCGACGAAGAAGGAATCTACACCTATCAAGCAAGAATTGAAGGTCCACATATATTGACATACAGCAGTTCTCTAACCGTTAGTGACGAAATAGAATTAGCGGTTAGTGCAAAGAGAATTGTAGCCCATCTAAAGGTTGAACTTTCCCTTGAAGAAGTTGAACAACTGGGTGATTTCATGGTTAATGTGACTGCATTTGATGAGTATTGGAATAAGATTCCAGTGCCTCCAAGCACACTTGTAGATTCAACTGGTAGGGCACAAGTTCTATCACAAGGTGATGGTGTTTGGAGAATTGTTACTCTTGACGAAGGTACTCAAACTATTACGGTAGATTCTGGAGAGGTACATGAAGTTAGAACCTTCACAGTAACTGGAACACTTGAAGGATTCTTTGAAGCAGGTGGAATCTTGTATTACATTGGTGCATTCTTGGCAGCAGCAATTGCGATTGTACTACTATTCGTTTTGAAGATGGTATTGTCTGGAAACGACGATGAGTGGGACGAGGATGAAATGGATGAAGATGAGGATGATGAGCCAATCACCGAGAGAAGAAAGGTAACTCGCGGTGGTGGAGCCGGTCCAACCGGTCCAGCCGGTCCAACCGGTCCTGCGCCTACTCCTAAACCAGTGCCTGAAATAGAACCAGAGGAAACTGATTTCACCAAAGATGAAAGTTATCGCGTTGATGATGAAGGAACTGAGTGGTGGGAAGATGAAGCCGGAACTTGGTGGTATCGCCAACAGGGTGACGATGATTGGGAACAATGGACTGACTGATGTTCACTCCAGAACAAGGTGGTATTATGCGAAATAGCGTAGGTAATGGAAAATTATTATTTTCTCTTATTCTAACTATTATGTTGACCCAAGCCTTTCAACCGGTAACGGTATTGACACTGGATGATGACTCAGTAATGCAAGCAGGCACTCCTACAAGAATAGAAGTCACATCTCCACAATATTCGATGACTGCAGATGAAGTATTGAGTTTTGCAGCTGTGCTGTATGATTCTGTTAACAATGTCGCTGAAGGAGAAATCGTATGGAGTTGTAGTAATGGGACTATTGATAACAATGGTTTATTCTTTCCATGGAATGCTGGATTGATTGAAATTAGAGCCGATCATTTGACTTTGAATTCAACATACAACATTACGGTTACTCCCGGCCAGGCTAACACATTACGGATTACGACACTTGCCCCACAGGTTTTGCAACCATATACATTAGTTGCTAACGAAGTTGATTCAAGAGGAAATGAACAGATTAGCAGCGATGTAATATGGACGATAGATGGATTGTATATTGGTCAAGGAAGCCCTCAATGGATTGCAGAGAATATTGGAACTGTGAATATCAAGGCACGTTTGAATCAGATGGAAACCAATGAAGTCGTTGAAGTATACCCCGGCCCTCCATTTGAATTTATTTTCCCGGAGGGAATTCAAGTACGCTCTGGACAATCGTTATTGTTAGAGCCGGAACTAGTAGATGCTAATGGTTTTACAATGAATATGTCAGCCGCTGGCTCTGTGGCATGGTATGCGGAAAATGGTTCTATCAACAGTCAGGGTCTGTTCCAAGCATCAGTGCCTGGTCTTTGGAATATTTCAATCACAGCAGGTGGAATCTTTGGCAACGGTAGCATTTTTGTTGTTCCAGCAAATGCATTAATTTCCGAATTAGTAATAATGGAAGAGTTGGAATCATATTCTGCCGGAACTGCCTACGAAGTGGCGACCATTAGAACTGATAACAATGGCTATTCCGGATATGTAATTCCTCCATTATCAAACTGGTCCATCACAAGTGGTGGACTTCATTATGAAGATGAAAAGGTTTGGTGGACTCCAAGTTCCACTGGACAAGTAACAATACAAGTTGTAGATGAGGATGTACTTTCAAGTTTAGAAGTAAATGTCGTTCATGGAAATGCAATTGACGCAGTACTTTCTTTCAGCAAATCACATTTGACAGCAGGAGATCAATGTGCTGTAGTGTTTGAAGCAGTTGACCGTTCTGGCAATTATTGGGCGGTAGATGCAGACATTACATTGTCATCAGGCAATGCATCATTAACCCAAATAGAATCTGACCATGCTGTATTTAATCCACAATCAGTTGGAATTTGGAGATTTGAAGGTACTTGGTTTGATAATAATACAGATACACGTTATAATGTCGCAAATCAAATAGAGGTTTCTCATGGTAAACTTGCTTTTATTCATCTGAATGGGGGCTCGATGATTCTTCCAGCAGATACCCCGTTTTTATTAGAGCCACAATTTAGCGATGCTCATGGAAACCAAATTGTCGGAATTGATGTCAATTGGACGATAGATGATGTAGACTCTACCTTGGAAATGATATTATCCCAAGGATATTTTTCTTCATCAGTAGTAGGTGGCCATGAAATTAGAGCAAATGCAGATGGTATTTTTGCAACGATTCGGTTTACAGTAGTTGCAGGTTCCGCACAGCATTTGATAACAGATAAAGATGCAGGATTTGTTGCTATTGCTGGTGAAAGTATCGATATGTTTGTTCAAGTGGTTGATGTTCATGGAAATACAGGGCCAAGTAATTCCTTGTCCATCGATTTGGATTCAGAGATTGGTACTTTGAATGCATCCTCAGCAGGAGTAGGATACTGGTCTTTCACCGGTAAAACAGCAGGAGAATATGTGTTGACAATAGAAGAAGGAGATGCAAATCGTGATATTGAATTAACGATATTACCTGGTGATGCAATCCGTATCATATCAGAACTTGATAGCGAATCTTTAGCACAGGGCGATGTATTCTTGTTTAGGGCAAATGGAATAGACTCTTATGGGAATGAAGTTACCATAGACGCAGATAATACTACTGTATCATGTAATGCAGGACCAACCTCTCACGTGACTGCAGATACTTGGGAAGTTGAAATCACCACTGCTGGAAACGATAGGTCTTGTACAATAATGTGGGACGGATTAATTGCTAAAAATTTCTTTGATGTTGAATCGGTCTTACTGGGCGGAGCAGTTGGTTCAACCAATACCGCTATGGGATTAGGAGCATTCCTTCTGTCATTGATTTTGATCACATTAATTGTTCTAATACGTAAGGCAAACCAAGTTTCTGAAGATGATTGGGTTGAGGATGCCTTTGATTACGATGGAGGAAATCCTGAAGATGAACCATCGCAGGATGAAGAAGAAGAAGTCGCCGAGGAATCTGAATCCAAAGAGCAATCCAATGAACAATCTAATGGGGATTGGATTGACGCTACAATGAGGACTACATTAGCAGCCGCTGCTGCAGAAATAGGAGTAATGCAAGCAGCACCAGGAACAGAACAAGGTGCTACTGGATGGTATGTTGATGTAAGTGAAGAAGTTCAATATTGGAATGTTTCTGACGATGGAACTTGGTCCAGAGTCTCTTGAACGGAAATTGTCACTCAGATAATTGTGCAATAACTTTCATTTCAACTGCAATAGGTGTAGGCAATGCGCGGATTGCTAAAGTTGTTCTAGTTGGGCCAATATTACCTAATGTTTCGGCCCAAACTTCATTGTAACCTTGGAAGTCTCTTTTCATGTCCACTAAGAATGTAGTGACATCAATAACTTGGTCAAGCGATGAACCAGCTTCTTCTAAAATACGAGCAATATTGTCGATTACTGCATGGGTTTGAGCCTTGATATCATAATCAAGCATTTCTCCATTTTCATCATGTATTGGGCCGCCAGGAATTGAGTTATCTAAGGCTTGACGTGGACCAACACCCGAAAGATATAGCAGGTCACCAACTCTTCTTGCGTGAGGATATGCACCCACTGGCTTAGGTGCAGATTCAGTATTTACTGAACCATCAGCAGTTGTTGGCTCCCATAAATCGGGGCCATTTTCTTCAACAATTGTCTCACCGTCAGATTCGTCAAATGAATCATCAATTTCTATCGTTTCTGAATCATTTGCCTCTAGAACACTACGATCTCCATGGAAATATTCAACATCATCTTCATCATATTCCTTATCTCCTGTTCCACATGAAGCAGGGTCTAAATGTATAACAGCAGCACCTGCGCCATGAATTGCCTCATATGCTAATACCTTTCCAGTCAAATCATTTCTGTTATCATTCATTGCTGAAAGCCACCACATCGGCTTGAATGCGACCACTTTTTGAACGCGAATTTGTTTTTGAATGGTTCGTGATAATTGACCAACATCTTCAAGGCGGCCCATTTCCATCAATTCGAGGATTTTACTATTCCACTCATCATCTTTCAAGGAATGAATTTTGTCATCTTCAGGTGCAATGTTTCCGGTGAACATTCTATTGGAAAGTGACATTGCTGTAATCGCAATTGCCTTTCTCCCAGTACTACGAACAACATCGAGGCATGCTTTTGCAAGCACGGATGTTTCAGAACGATTTGCATAAACGTTAGATGAGACGATTACTGCAGGAATTGCATTATCGGGATTTAAGAGTTTAAGGGCAACAACTGAGCCAACATCTATTGGGAATCCATAGTAGTTTATTGTGCGACTTTTGAGTCCCCTTTGTCGATTTGCTTCATTCCAAGCATCAGCAAATTCAGCATCTATTTTGAAAGAATACGGTATAGAGCCGAGGTCATGGAAGTCGTGGTCTACCATTACCCATTCAGGATTTGGATCGGCTTGTATTTGGTGTCCAATAATACTCGGCCATGTTGTTGAGTAAATAATTAACAAGTCCGCTTCGCTATTTTTTATGTGAAGGGCGGCTTCATCAAATGCAGCACGCAGATTTGCCCAACCAGGATTTTGTTCTGGAACCAAGTAGGTGTGGGGGTGGACTGGGACAATATATGACCCAATAATTTCTCCATCACTCATTGTGACTCCTCCTCATGCTTGTAACAAGGCCATTCAACAACAGCATTACCCGTTCCAATAATAGTTCCATATCCATGCAATATTGCAGGATACTCTGGCGTATTCAAGGCTGAAATCAACCACGACAAACCTCCTCCATCACTCTCAGCAATCGCTTGCTCAATAAATTCGGGCATTTCATCCAATATTCTTTGTGTCTGCCCACTGCGAATATAGTCAATGATTCTCATGTCCCAAAGATGCATTGCATGGCTAGTAATATGCTCTTTACTCATATCTTCAGGAAGTTCTGATTCGGTGGTAAAGTGGCGATGAGATAACGAATTACTCGCCAGCAATATTGCTTTCTTGCCACTTTCCTCAATAGTTTCTCTAGTGATTCTCCCCAGTTCAATCATCATCTCTTGCATAACTTCTGGAGAATAGTAATGGGTTGAACGGTTTGAAGAAATAACAACAAGAGGTTTATCCCATTTTGGATTGAATAAATGGCCAGTAGTAATGGTTCCATAATCAACTCTAAAATCGGGATTTTCCATCATTTTTACAGTTAATCCCGATTTTTCGGCTTTATCGTGGATTTGTTTTGCTAATTCAACATCAATATTTAGGTCATAATGATACCTAAAGAGATTGGGAAATATAGGGTCCACGCTCAAACTTTGAAAGTTTTCCAGTCCTAAAAAATGAGTTCCAACATATGTTTGCCAATGAGGTGAAAGGATTACTATTACATCATGATCAATCGTTGAAATAGATTCACGAAGTCTTTCATAACCCCAACGTAATTGCTCCCAGCCTCCTTCTGATGTCGGTTCATTTTGGTCTGGATTTTCGGCATAAACAAGATGTGGAGGGTGCGGTGCTATGCATCCTGCGACAATTCTGCCTCTCGCCATGTAACAACGCAAAGGGTAAGGGTCTTTATCGCATTCGGCGAATGCTTTGATTAAAATTTTGAAAACCCGAAGACTCAAGGACAAATCGCCCCTCGCCCACAATATGGCTGAACCTGAGATAGAAGTGGCTTCTATTGCTGTTGAAGCTGAAAAGAATTCCAGTGAGGATTGGCTTCCTGACACTTTGCGCCATGCAATATCGCCTATGCTCATTGGTGTATTATTCGGTGTCTTTTGGGAAACGATTATTTTACCAAAATTACCCTACGGCTTCCCTTCTCCGGTTCAAGGGGCTATTATTTTGGCCTTGGTATTCTCACCTTTGATGTACAAATTCTTATTGCCGGATAAGAAAGGTGATTGGAAGGAATACGCCATGGGATTAGGTGCTCTTGGATTTGTCTATACACTGATATGGTTTACTCAAGTAGGTCCATTACTTTGCGGTGGCTATCTTTCAGTATTGGTTTGGATTTGGATAAACAGTATATGGTGGAAATATGAATTACCATCATTCCGTTACGGACTGTGGCACGTAATTGGAATTGAAATTGGTTCAATGGCAGGAGGAATTCTCGCCTATGTTTTTCTGTGAAAAAATCATTCAGAATATGACTCGTCTTCATTAGGGAAATCTCCCGAACGAACATCATCACAATATTGAGTGATGGCGTTGTTGATGGCATCTGATAAATTCAGATAACGGCGCAAAAATCTTGGTGAGAAATCCATTGTTATTCCAAGTAGGTCGTGCAGGACCAATACTTGTCCATCGCAATCAGGGCCCGCCCCAATTCCGATAGTTGGAATTGAAATCGCTTGGCTAACTTTTTTCGCAAGTTCACGAGGAATCTTTTCCAAAACAATAGCAAAGCAACCAGCATCTTCGAGTAGTTTAGCATCAGAAATTAGCTTTGCCGCCTCTTCTTCTTCCTTTGCTCTAACCGTATAGGTTCCAAATTTGTAAATTGACTGAGGGGTAAGTCCAAGGTGACCCATTACCGGTATTCCGGCAGTAAGGATTCTTTTTACCGATTCAACAACTTCAGAACCACCTTCTAATTTTACAGAATGTCCATTGGACTCTTTCATAATACGAACTGCAGATTCAAGAGCGACTGTAGAGTTTCCTTGGTATGAACCAAATGGCATATCAACAACAATCAATGCTCTATCTACTGCTCTTTCTACGCACTGTGCGTGGTATATCATGTGATCAAGTGTAATTGGAACGGTTGTTGCATGACCGGCCATCACGTTGGAAGCGGAATCTCCGACGAGAATAATATCAACACCAGCTTTGTCAACCAACTTGGCTAATGAGAAATCATAGGCGGTAAGCATGGTGATTTTTTCATTAGCACTCTTCATTTCTTGCAAGGTATGAGTGGTGACCTTCCTCGCTTGACCATGAATGGACATAACACTGCCAATAGCCATGTAGTCTTCAAACAATCGCCGGAGTGAACTTTCTATTTTCTTCGCCACATTTGTTATGACCGGTCGCTTATTGGCTATGTATGGGACCGGGTATGGAGCACGATATTTTCTTCTCAATTAGCCAAACCCCTAATGCAGAGGGGTATATTCCAAGCGAGCAAGAAATGTTCACAAATTATTTCCAACAGTTACAATGCGCTGACCAATTAGGCTTTGGAGTTGGCTGGTTAGCCCAAGCTCATCTATCTACTGAAATACAAAAAGGTAACATCAAACCAGTCGTTCCACACTGGCAAGGTGAAGTTGGGTTGTGTACTGATTTCCCACAGTTGGCATTGGATTCATTGCGAAGAACAAAAAATATCGAAATTGGTAGTGCAGTTCTTTCAATACTTGCTTCTGGTGGACCAATAGCCCAAGCAGAAAGAATTGCAAATACTCTAAATTTGCTCGGAATGGATGCTAATGAAAAAAGGAAATTGCATGTCGGGTTCGCAGCAGGACGCTTCGAATTCATGGCAAGACCATATGGCATCGTTCCTCGTAATTCGATTGAGGAAGCGGCATGGCCAGCATTAAGAGGGCAAATTTTCATGGAAGCCAGTGATATTTTCTTAAGGTTACTAAGGGGCGATGTAATCAATTCAACACAAACCTACAAGACCATATTGACTAGAGAAAACTTCCGCAGTGATGAAGATTGGAAGGCAGTACAAGATGCTGCAGTTGAGTTTGAAGGATTGGATTCTGTGCCACAAGAGATTGAAATTCCTAAGCGATATGTGTTTGAGGATATCAAAATAGTACCACAAAATTTCCGTCGTGAATTATTACAATTCATTGCAGGAACACATGACCCAAAGGCACAACAATTTGTCAATACTATTCTTCCTGTGAAAGTGTTTAATCTCTCAATTACTAAGCCCGAAATCATTGATGCAACACATGAAAAGATGTCTAAATTATACCATGAAGATGGAGGGCAATGGAAGCGAAGTGATATGCCAAGAACCTCATTTGTTTTCATAAACGCAGAACAGGGATTAACTGCTGAGCAACAAACCCAAGCAGCACAAGAAGAAGCAAAAGCGGCTCTTGGCGCATATTGGGAGGCATTGGAGGGGACAATAGATCCTGCAAAAGTGGCAAATGCATCAAATAACGCTCTAATAGGAAACCCACACGATATAGCCAAACAAATAGTTGAGCGTTTCCATTCACAAGATAGAATAATGGCATGGTTTGATTTCTTTAATCACGATAGCGACAGAGTATGCCGTAATATGACTGCATATATGGAGCAAGTTGTACCTTTAATCAATGAATATTTGGAGTGAACAAAATGAAAATTCATCATGATGAACATTCTGCTGTAAAGCCAGGTAATCCCGGTTCTGCAATGTTTCCATCATCTCCACTTGGAGAATCAATTGAGGGCATACCAACCGGTCGTGAAGTGGCATGGGAGCCACTAGTTGATTACCGAAGAAATGGTGTCTCTGAAACTACTATTCATGGAGCAGTCGCTTGGGCGCATGGTGATGAAGTCATTCATTCATTTGGCGGAAATGTTCTGTGTTATGGCCGTTCTATGATGAAGCCATTTATGCTCAAAGCCTTCACAGAAGAATTAGAA
>Ga0206679_10001498_pt1 | contig 19289 bp, 18 predicted proteins | sample M110012015metaG_FD_155464 | JGI IMG/M metagenome (GOLD analysis project Ga0206679, IMG submission 155464) | Ammonia-oxidizing marine archaeal communities from Monterey Bay, California, United States - M1 100m 12015 | ecosystem: Environmental > Aquatic > Marine > Intertidal zone | place: USA... | reverse complement strand
GACATTATATCCCTTTTCTAATAGTAATTCTGCAAGGTAAGAACCATCTTGTCCAGTTACACCCGTAATCATCGCAGTCTTGCCGGTCATGCTTTACCCTGTGGCTTATCTCTTTTCAATTGGTCGCGTAAAAGTTGTCACATATTTTGGCAATAATTTGCCCTTTTGTGGGTTTAAATTAAGGTTGTAAGTCATGACAGCACTGTATGGCTGAGGAGTCTGAAGCGGCTGAAACTCCTTTGCGGGTATTGATTGTTAGAGGTTCATTCAGCACTTTAGGCGGAGCCGAACGAGAATTGTTGCAATTGCTTCGCCATGTGGGCAATCGATGGCAAGTTAGTCTTGCAACCCTTCAATTCTCAAAGGAAGCGCAGAAATTGTTAGGGGATAATGAAATTGATATCATCAAACCAATACAGCCATTCGTATGGCCTCAAGGTGCAATCGCTGAAATCACTGCAGGACAAAGTTCTGCAGCCAGCAAAGAATGGAAGAAACTGAAAATTGATTGGTCAAAGTATGATGCTGTCCATTTTTCAGTTAGCCGTGGAACGCTTGAGATTCTAAATTCTGTTTCAGATAAAGCACTCTCTGGAAAAGGCCTACACTATCATTGCCTTGAACCACCGAGATGGTTGTACGAGGATGTCCTTCACAGACATATGGATGGAGAATTAAAGAGACCATTGTGGATTACAAATCTCATTTTTGCAAATCAACGTCGCGTTGACCAAAAACTGGTCAGTCGTTTTGCAAAAATGAAGGGCTCAGCAATTTCTGGCAATTCAATGTGGATTCAAAGGCAGTTAAGAGATATTTACGGTCTCGCATGTGATGAAAATAAAATGAATGGCTCTCCACCGCGCCGTAATTCAAAGGGTCAGATGCTTGAAGGCACACATCTAATGCATGTACTGGATTGGGAATTATGGCCACAACTCGCAGACGAAGATGAAAATAATACTGGAGATGAAATTCAACAAGCGGTTGTAACGGCTCACACAAATTCGTCAAATACAGATACATTACCAGAAAAATATGTTGTCACCATCGGTAAGTTATCTTTCGTAAAAGGGGCTTGGGAAACTGTACAATCTTTGCAGGGAACTGGACTTTCATTAATTCAAATCGGTGGTGGAGATCAAAGCGATAAAGATAAGATTCTTGCACAGGGAACTTCCTTGGGCGTTGATGTATTCTGCATGCCACGTCTAAGTCAATCAGCGCTTAGAGCAGTGATTAGAGGCTCTGTTGCTATGGTTAGTCATGCGCATGGCGAACCGTTTGGACTTACTCCTTTGGAAGCGATGTCAATTGGAGTCCCTGCATTGATGGTCGACGAAGGTGGTTTCCATTACACCATGGATTGCGTTGATTCGGGAATGCTAATCTCGCGAGAAGATTATGAATCCTGGGGCGAAGCTTATCGATTGGCACAAGATGATGAGAATCGTAAACTGTGGGCCGTTAATGGTCGGAAATATGTTGAAGAAAATTTCACAATAAACAATCAAATTGAAGCACTTGAAAACCTGCTCTTAGAATGTGCAAAAAGTGCTCAGTGAATTGAAGTTTTGAGAACTTGTTTCAATTCTTTATATGTCCTCAAACAATTAAGATAGTATGAAGAAGATTGCGGATAGCAAAACTCTGCTTATTGTCGGTGCTGGTGGAATTGGTTCAACCCTTGTTGATGTATTGACTCCGGCATTGAGGAGAATAGGAATTAATTGTCAAATAGAAATCATGGATGGGGACTTGGTTGAAGCGACCAATCTGGGCCATCAAAGATTTACCAAAGATGACATTGGGCTGTCGAAAGTTGAAGCTTTGGCACAGCGTCATCTTACAGAAAATGATTCAGGGGTTGTCGTGAGGGCAATTTCTGAAGATTTACGTACTGTAGAACAATTACAGGATGCTGATTTGGTTATAGTGTGTGTAGACAGACCCGAACCAAGACGTTTGGTTCACCAATTAGAAGTTCCTTGGACCGATTTGCGTTGTGGTGGCGATGGCCATCTTGTTATGACCAGTGATAGCCAAACTGCACTGGTTGAAGCAATGACCCCGGACCATCCAGCAAAATCATGTCAGCATGAAGGCGCTCTCGAATCTGGCAATTTGGAATTCGGTTTTCTCAATGCAGCTGCTTTCGGCGCCCAATGGGCTCTTCAACAATTACGTGGTAAACCTACTCCAATACAGAGCATGGCTAGTATAACCTATGGTCAAATGCATTTCCCAGAGGTGAGTGAATGATTTTAATTCCAAATATTGAGGAGTTGTGTGAAAACCAAGAAACATGGGGAGATATCTGTGATCTTGCTGAAAACAAGAAGATTACCGACCCGGTTTTAATCCAATTTCAAAGCAACAGTGCTTCCGCTGGAAGATGGGATGCTGTTTACGCACTATCACTATTAGCAGGGCTTGAAACATCAGTTCTTATCGATGCTGATGACATGGTATTCATTGACTGGGGAACATCTGGCAGAGTGCCACTCAAACCTCCAGTTGGCGCTAGAATGCCCTTCAAAATGTGGGCTCATACCCATCCTGGTTTTGCTGCATATTGGAGTGCCACAGATACCAATAGTTTAGCGATTGGAAGTGCAATTCTTCGTCAAGCAATAGTACTTGGCGCACCGGGTCCAAAGACCGCTATCAACCTCGCTTTCAATGAAACTTATGTATGCCAGAATACAATTAACGCTAACGGACCTTTGTCCAATTGGAGTGATGAAAGAGTCACACCATGGGATGAATGGTATCAGCAAAGAGAAGACATTAGTGAGGCGATTGTATGAGTGTAAGAAACCCAAAGGACGATGAAGAAGAACTGAAAGCGCGCTTAGCAATTGCAATGGGCAAGGGCAAGACCATAAAGGAATTTATTCAATTTATCAGCGATGAAGAAATTGATGACGAATTGATTGAAGCGATTAAGAACAGGATTAAATTTGCTAGTGAAAGTGATGAAACGATAGATGTTCATGAACTAATCACTGGAATGCTTGCTGTTCAAGGCAAGTGGATTTGAAATTCGTTCATTGGTTCGTGTAAGTAGGTCTTCGGCCCTCGATTAGAGCGCTCAAACCTTCTAATGAATCCGCAGTTGAAAAGATTCCATTGAGCCCTGCTAATTCTAGAGCAAGTCCGGCTGATAAATCGGTTGAACCTGTTGCATCTATCAACTCACTTGCTTTTGCCAAAGCGATTGGAGCTGTGAATTTCAAACTCTTCATTTGACGAGCAACTTGCTTGTCTTCTGCATCAAATCCTTGAGGGCAAATTCCATTCATTATGTCTTCCATATTTGCATTAGCAAAGAAATCATTAGCGAATTGGGCAACTGGTGATTGAGGATTTGCTGCTTGACCAGGATACTTGTTTTCTGGTTTGCCTTGATTGGAAATTTGTCCTACGGCTTCATCAACAGCGGCAACATCAACCAAATGAGTGATCAATCCCAAATCATTAGCAGTTTTTGCATCCATAAAATTACCAGCCAAAACCGCCCACCTTGCAGCTGGAATACCACATATTCTTGCTGGCCTTTGCGAACCACCTAAACCAGGATATATTCCGATTGATGTCTCAGGGAATCTAAATTGTGTCTTGTGTGTTCCAACGCGGTAATCACAAGCAAGAGCAAGTTCTAATCCACCACCAAGAGCCAAACCTGTAGTCAATGCAATTGTTGTCTTTGAAGAAGATTCCAATTTGTCTAATACTTGATGTCCAAATGCTGTAAAATCATAAATGTCATCAATTGAATCTGCACGTATTTTGTCAACAAAGAATTTGACATCCGCACCTGCTACAAAGGCCTTACCGGCTCCGTCCAATACAATGGTCGATACTGAATCATCGGAATTAACAATGTCCAAAGCATTTCCTAATTGTGCCATCACCGTTTCATTCAATGCATTCATTGCTTCTGGTCGATTGATGGTTACTGTGGCGATGCCATTGTCAATTGAAGTATCTACTACTTTGAAATCCCAATTAGTATCAGCTTGTTGAGTAAAGAATTCTGGTACATCCCAGCCTCCATTTGCTAACTCTGCATATTGCTTGGCCATTTTGTGGGCATTTTCAACTCCAACACTATTCATTAATTCAAATGGTCCATGAGCCCAACGAAGTCCAACTTTTGCACCTCGGTCAACATCTTCCATTGAACAAATATCTTCTTCGACAATTTGTGCTGCCACTCCAAAAACAACTCCGAGCAATCGCTGTGAAATAATAGAGTATTGTGATTCATCGTATTCCTCGTCTTGTGAAATTTCCCACATTTTGTTTTCTGCTACCAAGTCTCTTAGATTTTGAGCGCCATGGTATCGAGGAGTATTCAATTGTTCAGCCAAATAATCAGTTGAATGTAATGCAATCGGTGGACCTGTCAAATTCATTAATCCAAATGGCCCTAATCCAATTGAGAATGCTTTGCGTGAAACCGCATCGATTTGTGCCGCTGATGCGACTCCTTCCTGCAATAACAAACAAGCCTCATTTAACCACGGTACGAAGAAACGATTGACGACGAAGCCAGGTCGGTCCGCACATACGATGACAACTTTTCCTAACATCTTACAATATTGAACTACTTTTTCAACTGTTTGAGCAGATGAAGATTCTGCAGGGATGACTTCTATTAGACGATTTTTTGCAGGGTGGAAAAAGAAATGAAGGCCCACGAATTTATCGGCTCTTCCCGATGAGGCGGCCAACTCATTTACGGAGAGTGAGGATGTATTGGATGCAAATATTGTTTCATTACCACAGGCAGAATTTAGAGTTTTGAACACTGCTGTTTTGACATCAAAATCTTCGAATACTGCCTCTATTACCAAATCGGTATTTTCCGCGGTATTTTCAACACCTACTACACCTGCAATTCTTCCTTTTATCGCTTCTACTTGTGCTTCTCTAAAGATTCGACGTTCAACCGCTTCATTGAGAAAATTGGCGATAATGTCCTGCCCTCTGTCAACCCATTGTTGCTCTCTGTCCACCATTTGAACATCGAATTCTTCTTGCGCTGTTTTTTGCGCAATACCAGACCCCATATTTCCAGCACCGACAATTGCCACACTTTGAATAGGTTGCATAGGGCAACCCACTAAGCACCTATTGAAGAACAAATCGCTCTAATAATTTGATTCAAACTTCAAGATTTGAATATACTTCAGCCATTTTACCATTGAAAACAGACATGCTGTAATTTCGGGAATGCTCAATTAATTTTTCATCAGCGATTATTGGCCCATCTCTTTGTTTCCATTGGGAATGAATCGCAATAATCGCATTCTGCCATGCTAAAATATCGTCTGCTGCGATACACGAACTTGCAGGCATCAATTCATTATGACTGGCGAGATCTGAACAAAGTACTTTGGTTCCACAAGCCATTGATTCTAGAGGCGGGTATCCAAAGCCTTCACTTCCGGACGGGAATAATAACGCCTCGCATTTTATTCGCATCCACATTAATTCTTCATGGCTGAGATTTGTTCCAACCCCATGCCAATTATTGACGCCATGCTGCTTGGCTAAATGATGAGTTGATGGACCTCCATAAGGGCATTCACCATTTCCAACATGATGAACACGTATGTCATTTTTTATTGAATCATCTAGTCCGCCCAATACCTGACAAATGAATTTCAATCTCTTTCGGGGGTCATGGCTTCCCACTATCAAAAGATTGCAACCAGCAGGCAAATTTTGAGCAGGCCCTATCACTTGTGAATTATCTTGACTGAAATTTGCAAATGAATCAATGTCAAGTCCAAGGGGTATACAGACACTTTTTACATTTGGAAAATGTTTTTGACAATCAGATAATGTAGCTTTAGAATCGCAAACCAATAAATCCGCTCTCATCAGTCCTTTTTTTAATTTCTTCAAATCTCTTCTACGGTAACTTGGCGGTTTTGCCTCGCCGACCTGTATTGTTTCTTGACCAATTTTGACTTGCTTTGGGAATAGATGAAACAAATCATGCACAGTTATTACGACTGGAACTTTGCACTTTGTGGGAACTAAATGCGCCTGTTCCTGATCGGTTATGTGCAAAATATCACAATTACCATCCTTTACAGAAGAATTGACAAATCTGTTCACTACTCTTGGGTGTGCCCACCATCGCATTAACAATCGCTTGATAGGATTCGTTTTCATCGATAGGAAATACTCACATGTTGCAGCCAACTGATACCCTTCAATGTCGCCATTTTTGAGCGCATCTAACAAATTATGGTGCGCTCCACCTATCCCTGTATTACGGCCAAGAATACCCCCGCGAGCGAGTACCACCGACTTGACCATGACAACCCGAGTCATCCACCCCTCTTTGAAGGATAAGTCGGTTTTGTTCATTTTTGATTCATTTTCAATTCAATACCCAATGTCGCAACTTATTTCCGGTTATCTCATGAACACTCAGTGTGTAAAAGAAATCAAGTAGTCATGTCCAACCGGAGGGTTGGGGACCACGATGCCAGAGCCAGCACTTTTCATTCCAAAAGATTCGTATGAAGCCATTCAAAATCACATTGAGACTACAATAAAAAGTGGTAGTAATATCCGAGATATTCTTGGCAATCATTCCAATAGAGGGCTTTGGGATACTACTTGGGAAGTTCAAGCAGCGGTAGAAGCATTGCATGTATTTGGTTCCCGTTGGACCATTGAAATTCTTTCCACCCTATACATAGCAGGCCCACGCAGATTCAATCAAATGAAGGGGATGCTTACTGGAATTTCTTCCAGAACTCTTAGTGACAAATTGCGTTTCCTCGTCGAAGAAGGTTTGGTAGTACGTGAAGTTGAAGACGGCCCGCCAATCCGTGTTTCATACATCCTTTCAGAGCATGGACGCACATGTGGAAGATTACTTTCACCACTGGTGGCTCATTTGAAAATAAGAAACAATTCTGTTCTCAGTAACAATTGATATTGTTGAACAACGCTCCAATGGATTAAGAAGGGAAGAGGCTAACCCGATTGTATGCCTCTACTATCGCAGTGGGTTCGACAGCGCCCTTGGTTGGCTGCTGGTCTGTTCGGAGCGACTGGAGGTTTATCTGGAATCGCAGGAGGTGTTGCTGCTGCTGCAAGCGCTATTGGAGCAATTACTATCGGTGGAGTTTCGAGTAAATCCAAACACCAGCATGAGCACCCACAGCGTATGAGAATTCTCTCTGCATTGGAAGCAAATCCAGGATTATGTTATCGTGAGTTACAAACTGTTCTAAATGCTGCAAATGGTACTTTAAGACACCATCTTGATGTTTTACAATCTCGAAAGAGTGTCATCATTATGCCTGTTAATGGAAGAACTTGTTACTTTGCAGGTGCTCCGAGTCAAATAGAAGAGCTAAGAGGAATGAAATTAGGTGAGCAAGCAGCAGCAAATGCCTTGCCGATCGGATTATCATTAGTGCAAAGATTGATTCTCGAAAACATAGACAAAGAAGGAGTTCCTCGTTCTCAATCTGAATTAGCACGTCGAATCGGTCGCTCAAGAGCAACTATTCATTCTGCTGTTAAAGTTCTAAGAAGAAGAGGAATTCTTCGAGAGGATAGAGTTGAATTAATGCCGCATATCAATATGGATATGACATGGCATGGTACTGTTGCTGTGGACTATGAATGGGATGACTGTCGTCGCGACTGATTTATTCAATAAACGCCTCTTGACAAGCAATTGTTGCAAAGTCTTCAAAGACTCTTGGCAACCACTTCATTTTGGTAGAGAGTAATGTTCAGTGTACGGTTACAAGAAATCGCACTACCTACAAGCGATAGGGATGTTGATAGCCTAGTCACTTGGTTCACAGATACACTTTGTTTGATTCGCAAAAAAGGTGATGCTATGGCCGATTATGGCATGGCAAGTCCTGTTCACCGATTACTGCGCGACCATATTCTTGCTTCACCTGAAATTGGCTGGGATGCACAAATGTTAGCAGATGAACTTGCATTGACTCCTGCATCCTTGAACCATCATTTAACTCGCCTTGTGGAGGCTGGCATTATTGGATATACCAACGAAGGTAAAGGATGGAGAAGATATTATTTGCGCGGAGGCAGCATTACCAATGCTGTTGAATTATTTTCAGTCCAGAGTAAAGCAATTATCAATCAAAGAATGTCACTACTAGAGGAAAATTGGAAGCGAAATGATTGTCGTTTAGCACTCGAAATACCTGAAGAAGATACCCCGTCCTTAACTCTTGGAATTGTAGACCACAGACCCCTTACTCCAGAGACCAATGAAAATTTGCTATCTCAGTGGCTCGGAGATTTTGGTCTGCTCGGAGAACGGCCTGGAAAGGAAATAAATGGTGATTCTCTATCATGTAAATTGTTTGAGATTCTTCTAAGCAGAAATGCGCCATTATCTCTTGATGAAGCAGCAGAACTACTGGATGGACCCAAGCCTCGTATCGGACGCATTCTAGAGCGCTTTAGAGCATCAGGAATGGTTGAAAGAGTAGCAAGAACAGATCGCCTCTCTATCTCGCTATGGTCTGCGATGATGGCCCAATATCAGCGACGTGGAGAAGATTGGATGTTAAAGAAGGGAGGATTTAGCAGAATCCTCAATGAAACCCAACAATCAAAGTTAATTCAAAAGTTGAAAAAAAATAAATTGAAGGTTGAAGATGTTGAAACTCAATTGAAGGATGTTACTCCTAAACAACAGATGCTATTGCTAAACCTACTGGGTGGGCGTTTACCTTTGGGTCATCGCCTCAGTGGAGAAACTCCTGAAGATGTTACCAGGCGTATCAATGAACGATTAGACAGAGTATTACGACGAATGCGTCGTGTTGCAGAACTTCTTGTTTCTGCTCAAGGTTGATTCAATAACGGAGTGGTATAACATGAGCCAATATATTTCAGCCAAACCGGGTGAATGGGATGGAGAGCAACGCCCTCTATTTCTTGCCCCAATGGCCGGAGTTACTGATTTGCCTTTTCGCCTATTAGCCAAAGATTGTGGTGCCGATTTTACAATTACTGAATTCACTAATTCTACTGCATTAACTCGTGAAGCCGCGATGTCTTGGGAAAGAATGGAAACTTGTGAAGATGAATCTCCATTTATTCCACAAATCTTTGGTGGAATTACAGAAGATATGGTTCGTGCGGCAGAGATGCTATGCGATAACGCAGATATTATTGATTTGAATTTTGGATGCCCTGCGCCTAAAGTGACCAAAATATGTGCTGGAGCAGCTTTGATGGGCGACCCTGATAATTTGGTTGACATGTGTTCACAAATCGTTGATAGAATAGATATTCCCGTTACAGCAAAAATGAGATTGGGAACTGGGCAAGGAGAAAATAATGCTCTTGAGATCTGCAAAGAATTAGAAAATGTAGGAGTCCAGAGATTGTGCATACATGGCCGAACTCTCAAGCAGAGGTATTCGGGTGAAGCAGATTGGCAATATATCGCAAATGCGGTTGAGGCAGTTGAAGTTCCTGTAGTTGCAAATGGCGATATTGTTGATGGTTCATCTGCTTCGGCCTGTCTTTCACAGACACATGCTGCAGGATTGATGGTAGGAAGAGGTGCAATCGGTAGGCCATCAGTATTTGGCGAAATGAAAGTTGAATTAGGTTGGATGGATGAAGAGGGACTTCCTTGGATAGAACAGTATGAAGGAAATTGGCATTCATTATCTGAAGTGGGTAGGCAATTTGAAACTAGAAGATGGTGCTGGGACCGGTATATCGAATTAGCAAAGCAAACCACTGGATTGGATTCAAAGAGTCTGCGAGGCCATGCTGTTTCCTTTACAAAAGGGCTACCAAGTGCTAAAAAAATTAGGTCTATCATGCATGGAAAGGTAACCAGAGAAGAATTTGCCCAAGCCACATCGGATTTTCTTTCTTCGTACAAAGAGTTAGAAATTTGATTGAATCAAATTAATTCAAATTCTGAAGATGCCAGTTTAGTGGCCGCTTCTTGCGCGTTTAGGCATGCGAGATAATCTCCATTTGATATGTTTTCAATATCATTAACTATTACTGATTTCCCATTCAAGTCAATAATTTCGTAACCAGCATCAAACAAAGGTTGTAGCACTTGTTGCGGCCTGCGATTAATGGATTGGAGAATAGTTTCTTGTAACTCAAATAACACATAGTCAATTTGTTTGTTAGCAAGTAATTTCTGGGCTCCAAGCAATACATCTTCCTCAAATCCTTCAACATCAATTTTCAAGAAATTAATATGTTTAAGTTCAAGTTCTGCTACAATATCATCAAGACGTCTAACTTCAACATCAATCTGATTGATTGTCGGGCTGTTGTCTACATCTCCTAAGGAATGGTGTCCATGGAATCCCTTAACATGTAATTTCATGGTAGTATTTTCTTTTCCAACTGCATGAGGGTGTAGCGTAATATTTTGCATGTTTCTCAATGTGATTTGGGTATTGATTGTATCAATATTATCTGGATGTGGTTCAAAAGCATGTACTGCTTCGCATCTATGGGCGAACCAATTACAAATAACGCCCACATTTGCCCCTATATCAAAAATAATATCTGTTTCATTTACAAGGGGTGATATACGATCTAGCCAAGGTACTGCATCGCATGCTTTTCCAGAACCAAGACTCCAATGTAAGCGCTCTGCAAAATTTAAACTTCGTAATAACCCTCTTTCTTTATCATGAACATAAATCTCTAATTCACTATTTGCAATTTTTTTATCCAATAATGGATATGTTATGAAATGGTTGAATAATCGCCCTGGAATTCTAAATCCAAACTTTATTGCACGGATTGGGAAACTTTGTCTTTTGGAGGATTTAGAAATATTAGACTCCCCCTGTATATTATGGCAATACCTACTTGCTTATGATATCTCTATGCGAGAAGTATCCTTACAATCATTGACACATTGTGCCAATCTAGCATTATTTTCTAAAGCTGCTCAGAATGTTGATTGCCATTCTTCGACATCTTGTTCCTTAGCCCAATCTTCATCAGTAGTTTTTCCACGAAGTTTGAGTACTTCACGGGCTAGTAACCAGTAAATTTGAGCAAGAGAGCGACGACCCTTGTTGTTCGCAGGTAATGCGATGTCAACATTGCGCAGATTGTTATTTGCATCAACAATTCCAACAATCGGTAGTCCAGAGTTTACCGCTTCAATCAGTGCTTGTTGGTCAGCCGCTGGGTCTGTAACGAATAGAACATCAGGCTCAACATATGAACGAAGAACTGGATTTGTAAGAGAACCAGGAATAAAACGACCGACTGCTGAATTTGCTCCGATTGCTTCAGAGAATAGACGTGCTGGTCTCTGTCCGTATTGACGGGCTGAAACAACCATGATTCTAGGGGACTCGAAATTGTTAAGGAATGCAGCGATTGAACGGATGCGGGAATCTGTGATATTGACGTTTAGAAGGTACAAACCATCTTCGCGAACACGCTCGATAAATCGCATCATGTCTGCACTTTTTTGTTGAGTACCGATATTGACGGCATTCTCCTCATAGGTTTCAAACGGGAGTAGTAGTGTTGCTTCTTCATCGGACATAGATAAACCTCAGCAAGCCGGCGACATAACCCCCATATTAAACCGCTTCGCACTGATTAAGGCAAATGAATTCACCATTTTTCTTGTAATTTCCTTAAACACGTCGGCGGAGAATAAAAGAAAGAGCCCGCTCACACGAGTTCTGCGGGGGGAATTTCTATGGCACATTCCAACCTACTATCCGAACAAATAAGGGGTGCTGAACTCCATGAGGACGGTGTTTGGAGAACTGAAGCAGGTAATGCATTGAGAGTTAGTGCTAGTGATTTAGAGCGGCATGAATATTGTCCTCTCTCTTGGTCACTTGCTCGCGAAGGAAAAAGTGGCCAAGGTGAAGCAATTGAAGCCGGAGTGGAAAAACATGCAGCAATTCATGCCCAAGTGAAAGACTATCAGGATACTCTTTCAACTTTACGAAAAGCTATGATGATTTGGTCATGGTGGTTTGCAGTTGTAATTGTTTTTGTCATTGATGCTGTGATTTTTTCAACGCTTGATGATGGAGGGAATACTCCTGTTGTCATCGCTAGATATCTCGCTCTTTGGGCATTCTCTCTCCTTGCCACAAGTATTGTCGCTGTATATCTGCCGTGGAGAGAATGGATCGGATGGACAAACACTATTGCAAAATCAAAACTCAATTTTGAGAATACTAATGATGGCTCTATCGAAGATGTGTTTGAGCCTCAAGGTTTTATCGGTGGATGGTTTGAAGCGGGACGTATTGAAGCGGGATTATTGTTTTCAGCAATCGCATTAGCGCTCCACTCAATAGCACTTGTAGGAGCAGAGAATAAAACTCAAGCCGGATTCTTGTTGGCAGTTGTTGCAATGGCTTGGACATTGTTGGCATCATGGCAATTACAAAAAGCACTACTTGCTGATAATGCATTGCAAATCGCAAGAGAAATCGCCGGATTGAAAGAAAATACAGAAATTGCATATTCTGATGACGAAGAGACTACGAGCATTTTGGAGGACCCTATTACTGGTCTACGAGGACGACCTGACCAAATAGTGATAGTTGATGGAGAATTTATTCCTGTTGAACAGAAAACTGGAAGGATACCGAAATCACCACACCGTTCACACAAAATGCAAGTCTTAGCTTATTTACATCTGGTTGAAATTAATACTAAACGCCCGACTCCGTACGGTGTCTTGCGATATGGAAATGAAAATTTGCACCAAATTCCTTGGGATCAAGAAAATAAGGAAACACTATTCAATGCAATTGCTGAAGTTCAAAGATTGATGGTCCAAGGTGATGCAAAAAGAAATCATAACAGGCCGGGCAAATGCAATAATTGTTCACGTAATTATGCATGTCCAGATGTATTAACAGAGTAATTCATTCTGTAGTGCAAGAATCTTCCAATGGATAGAGGATACATTCTTTTGTTACTGTCAATTGAATATTGAATTTATCATGAATGATACCTAATGTTTCTTCACCGATACCTCTCGCTTCAACATCTAATACCCACTCCCCCTTAGCAAATTCAGGACTTGGTTTGATTTTTTCTTCTGCGGGTGAAGAAGTGGAACTCACATCTACGTGCCATTGGACATCTCCATTTGAATCGGTTATTGTCGCCCTAACATATCTTGTGTTATTTTCAAATGTTGGAAATGAATCTGAAAATGTGAATGTGGCCTTAAAATATACCGATATATCAGTTACTGTGTCATCGACAACAAATGTTGATTTATTCGTATATGGTTGAAGTTCTAAAGTAGTATATGTGTGCATTACATCTATTTTTTTATATGTTAATGACAACTCTGCAGGTCCTCTAAATCCTTCAGTTGCTTCACGCGCTGGAATCAATCCCAAACAACCCACAGACGATGTTAGAAACATAACCAAAACAACAAGCATTGGCAATACTCTTTGCTGCATCAAATATAGCCAATCTCTCTTTTGCTTTCAATACCTCCCTCACTTGAGGCATATTGAAGCCAAGTTATGCTGTGAGCCTAACTGCCTGGATGACGCACATGGTGGCCGAGCGAAAGCGATGACGAACCCTATGAAAGCCGACAGGCACAAATACTCTCCAATTGATCTATCAAAGATTACTCAAACTTAGCACCACAAGTACCGCATTCATTCGCTTCTACAGGTATGTCTGCTCCACATGCACCGCATTCAGCAACTTGTGGAGCCTCTTCCTTTCTCTTAGGAGCACGGCGTTTTGGTTTACGTGCATCTCTTGCAGCAGCAACTTCTGCATCAGACTTTGTTGATGCTGAAAGTGGTGCATCATCATCTTCAAAGTTGAAATCTGCTGTTGATTCAATAACCTCATTACCTGCCAAGGAATTATCTGTTGTACCCATGCCAACTTCTACCTTTTCACCTGGTAATACTCCTTCTTCACCAGTGACTTGGAATATTTGTTCTCTAATACCTGCATCACTCGCAGACAAATCCTTGCCATCATCCAAATGAGCCTGTAACTCGCGTCCTTCAAGCATATCGTCAATTCCACCGCTAAGTGCAGCATCTTTTGCACTCTTTAGAGTAGTAGTGACTTGATTCTTTAATTCTTCAATCTCTTCATCTGTGAGCCCTTCTAGAGCCAATTCATCTGCATGTCGCCTATCATAAGCAGCTTCAACTTCTTCTTCAGCAATCTTCAATTTATTATCCCAATCTTGCTCAAGTTGATCTTCATCGAATCCAAATTCTTGAACCGTTGAAGCGAAATCTTCAGTTCCTGTTACGATTTCATTTTCGTCTTCTTCTTCAATTTCAAGTTTAATATATTCTTTCTCTTCAACTACTCTTCTTTGACGTTGCTCAAAGAATGAAGATACATCCTGTTTTGCACCACAATATGGGCAATCTTCCATCAAATCAGGAATTGATTCTGTGCATTCATGGCAATCGTGGAATTGTTTTCTTGCCTTCTTTAGGTTAAAGGAACAGTGCGGACAGCGGTCTTCATCACCTTCTAATTCACCATCACAGGATGGGCAATAATCGAAAATATCCCTTTCAACTTCTTCTTCTCTTTCTCTTGTAAGGATAAATGCCACTACAAGTAATGCAACTAACGAAAGGGCGCCGCCACCAAGTAGTGTCATTGTTCCCTTAGTAGAACCACTGTTGTCATTAATACCATCGTCAGTATTTATTGTTGGAAATGCATACGTGAACACACTAGTTACGGACATATCTGATGGGGTTATTTTGATTGTACTCATCGGTGAGGATGCAACGAAATTACAGTTGATAGATGCTCTATCACCTCTTTCTTCAATTGTCACAAGTATCGCCGGTATTGGCTCTCCACTTCCATCAGCACAGATGAATGAAACATTACCTGTTTCAAGACTTGTCATGTTTATTGATAATGAATATGATTCGCCACTTTGTAATGGGTTATTGGCTGTATTACCTGAATTGTCAGTTAGTGACATAGATGAATATACCCATTCTAATCTTAATGGCGCCTCGACCACTATGCTTCCAGTTGCCAAACTATTCAATGGATTGCTGTCCCAACTTGTTGAATGCGGGACCCATTGTGCTTCAAAGTCTGCTGTATGGGAGCCGATTAAGGTGGTTAGGGTAATATTCCATGGTTGTGTTGCTCCTGCATTGACATATATCCAATCTGATTGGCCCTGAACTCCTTCCCAAACATATACTATTCTTCCTCGTACTTGGATATCTCCAATATTAGAAATACTGACTCTCCAAATTACATCATCGCCTGAAGAAATCGATGAAGAAGAAGGTATTGCATCTGAATCAACGAAAACATCTGGAGTGGGGAAGATGGATAACTGGCCCGATAGTCTGTCGTTATCTGTTGACTCTTGAATGAAACTACCTGAATTGAAAGGATCTATTTGCGCAGTAATAATATGCGAACCTTCACTCAAAGAAGAAAGGTCATTTATCGTTAATACTTGACTCCAAGCGGTTTCCGCATAACCTGCACCTGTTAGCGTTACTGTGAATGGTGCCATAGTTAGCAACCCTCCAGTACCCGTTGGAATTTCAATGCGCAGTGGTACTTCGGTAGTACCCGTTCCATTGGTTCTTCCAAGTTTACCTTCAACCGTCCATGGACCTTCTAAAGCACCTTCTTCAACACTTATTGTCAAGTCTCCAATATGGTGGACATCCATTCTTGTCTCAACTAACAAGGACTGCTCTACAATCTTATTTATCTCAGAGGCTTCATGTACTTCTCCATAATAATCTGGATTTAGATAGATGGTATGAGTTCCACTTTCTGGTGCAATGAATGTCTCATTGACCCATTGAGATTGACCTGCGAGTATTGCTGGAGTCGCCCAAAATTGTTCCTCGCCAGTGGAAGTTGAAAAGTGAAGAGTACTCGCAGATGCATCAACACTTCCAGTATTTGTAATACGGTTTGATGATGTAACAGTATCACCAGAATTGATTCCGCTTGCTGGCGATAATGTGGTCTCAACAACTCGTAAATTCGGTAATCCTGTAACTACGAAATCCAAGAAGAATGAAGCCTCAGTATCACCATTATGGGAAAAAGTTACCCAAACTTTGTGATTTCCTTCTGTTAGTGAATTCCATGTTGCACTAACGTCTACTGGTGTTTCCCCAAGAATATTGACAGTATTCATTTCAAGTCTCTTTTCCGGACTAATGCCGTCTTTGTAAAATGCATATTCAACATCAAATGCATCAGTTTGTTGTGAATTGTATAGAGTTAGAAAAATGGTGATTGAATCACCTGCTTCCGGTGATGATGGCAAGATGCTCAAAGTAGACGAAGAGGCTTGAATTCCACCGCTAGTTTCTGCTGAAACTGATAATGGAATCATAGTCAGTGCCATCAATACTACGACCAGCGTGGACTTCAACTTGTTCGCCATATAACTAAGCGTGGGATTGCGTAGCACTTGAACCCATCTCAAAGCAAGTGCATTTGTTGACTAGACTTGAAGATAATTGAACACGCCAAAATTGCGTGATTTGAATGGATGGGTTATTTATTGGCATCTATTATTACCTTCGCTAATTTGTCAAAAGAAGCATTTCTAAGGGTAGCATTGAAGGGTGAGCCCAAACGTCTCTAGAATATGCAGGGGAGGGCGGCGAGTATCGTGTTGGTTTTTCTTCTCGCTAGTATTGTCTTTCCAATAATTAATTATAACGATAATAGTGAGATTTTATCGCAGCAAAATACTGTAAAGAATTCCCCTTCAAATATTAGCATTGCATTCAGTAATGGCCCTAATACAAATGATGATATCACCGGATTGCATACTCTCACCTTTACATTGAGTGGAACTGGCAATATTTCTTCTATTTTGATTGAAATATTAGATTCGGGAACATGGAGCACAGTTACAAACTTGACTGGGACTCCATGGTTGAAACATTTTGACTCCACCGCATACACAAATGGCACTTATACGCTAAGGGCTACTGCATGGGATGATGATGTTGCGAATAATACATCTGCGCTAAGTGGGCAATTTAATATTGTAAACCATATTCCTGAAATAACAATTTTCAAAGTGTTGAATCCTGATTACGGTACCGGTGATTCGGCTACTGACAGGGCATGGTTCAATATTGAATCCGATGATGCGATCTCATTTAGATGGGGCGCTATTGATGATGATTTGAAAAGAGCTACACTTGCCAATGCGCCAGGTCCAGGCACACCACCAGCGGATGGACCGGGTACTCTCGCTTATGGTTGGGATTGGGCGAGTGGCGACATGTCAGAAGGTGTTTCCAATCCACGTCTAACCGTTTTTGATAATTCAGGACTTTCAAACTCCTCTACAATTTTCATCGGTATTGATAGAACTGGCCCAACTATGGGAACAATATCAATTGGTGATGGTTCTGCTTGGCAACAAAGTACATCTGTCACAATATCCAACCTGATTTCTGCAAGTAGCGATGGGCAAGGTAGTGGAGTTAGTCATATTGAATGGTCTGACGATATTGGAGTGACTTGGAATGTAGTCAACACTGATTCTACAACATTGACCATGAGTGAGGGGGTGCATGATATTGCAATTAGAGCAATCGATAATGTAGGGAATACTGGTCCAAGTGATACAGTCACAATTAGAGTAGATGCCACTGACCCTGATGGTGATGGCTGGATTGTAGATGAATTAACTACCAGTAAAATTGGTGGTGCCAATGTTTCATATGTTGCAACTGATGAACAATCAGGAATTGATACTACTGCATCTTATATTCAATATGGATTTGACTCTAATGGGGTTGGTCAAACACCAGACCTTTCAGGTCGTTGGATTACATTGGGTACTAGTGGACTTGATGGAATCGTTGGATTAGCAAATTGGGCAACGAAATCTCGTCAACACCTAATGCTTCAAGCAGTAGTTGTCGATGTTGCTGGAAATTCAGTAACAACCGCACCGGCATCATATCAGATTCTTCCTGGATTGGACCTATATTGGAATGCTACAGAAACCAACCTTGACAGATTGGTTGTTCGACCTGGAGAAAATTTTGGAAATGTTACGATAACCAGTGTATTGGAGAGTAATCAAGACTACGGAGGCAGTGTCATTGTTAGACTTGAATCCGCACCTGCTGACCGCACTTCCACCGTTCAATGGACTGTAATGGAATCAAGGACTCTTGCCACAGGAAGCCTTTCGGATTCTACTGAAACAATGATTTGGAATTATACTGTTCCAAACTCTGGTCAATACGATTTACGGCTAGTCATTGACTATGCAGATGGAATCGATGAATATGATGAAGGAAATAATTACAACCACATGGTAGTCACTGGTGCAGCAATTACAAGTGCCGGAATTGTGCCTTCATTCGCACCCTCAATAATTGCACTATTATTTGCTGGAATCGTTATTTCACATCTTCAAAGAAGAAGCAACGATTGAAAAGAGGGTGGCGGTAGCCTCGCTTCATGCGCCAATCTCTACCTCGTGTTCCGCAGGACCGTATTGCGGTCCTTATTGGGGCAAAAGGTGCTACTGCGAAGTCGTTGCACCAAGCAGCCGGATGTAAAGAGTTCAAAATTGACTCCGACACAGGTGATGTAGAGGTTCTTTGGGGAGAACCTGGCTCTTATGATCCTGTAAAGGCAATGAAATTACCAGATGTTATCAAAGCAATTGCGAGGGGAATGGCCCCTAAGGCGGCAATAAGATTACTTCAAGATGACCACTTCTTTGAATTGGTTGATTTGCGTGATTATGTTGGCAAGAGAGCAAATCAACAACGCAGAATCCGCGCCAGAATCATTGGCAGTGAAGGAAAAATCAGAAAATTGATTGAAGGATTAACAAATACTGAAATCACTATTTACAAGTCTACAGTTGTGTTAGTAGGTCATGAAGAAGGATTAGCAGCGGCGAGAACTGGCATCGAAATGATTGCTGGCGGTGCTGAGCATGGTACTGTTTTGAACTTCTTAGAAAAAGATAGGCGCAGGTCAAAGTTGGCTAGTCGGAGTTTAGATAGTATTGAAATCAAAAGCGAAGAAATCGTTGAAACTGGTTTTGAAGACCTCGTCCCTGGACTTGCTGATTTGAGTGAAAGGCGCAATAGAAGAATGCGCGCCTCCCAAATTGACCCAGAAGATGCAGAAGCGGTTGAGTTTGTTATGGAATTAGCCGATGATGAAAACATCGTCTATTCTGAAGAAGAGTGATTTAGTCTTCTTCGGCTACAGGTTGTGACTTC
>Ga0206679_10001496_pt1 | contig 19300 bp, 14 predicted proteins | sample M110012015metaG_FD_155464 | JGI IMG/M metagenome (GOLD analysis project Ga0206679, IMG submission 155464) | Ammonia-oxidizing marine archaeal communities from Monterey Bay, California, United States - M1 100m 12015 | ecosystem: Environmental > Aquatic > Marine > Intertidal zone | place: USA... | reverse complement strand
TACTGTCTCAATTTCACTGGATTTGTTTTTTTTGTTTCTATTGTATAGATCAATGGTTGTTGTTGTTGCTAACGCATTTAATTCACTTGCTGTAGAAGACATCGCAGCACTTAAAATTACTGCAATTAATAAACCAATTAAGCCTCTAGGTAAATTGTTCAAAATAAAACTTATAAAAACATAATCTTTATCATTTGATTCAATTCTTTTTAAAGAATTATTAGAAACCTCTTCTATGATTTTCTTCGCCTTATCTCTAATTTCTTTTTCTCTTTCATTAAGATTTTTTATTTTCAATAAATTGTTAGCATTATTTTTGTTTTCTAAAAAGTCATCAGTGGCTTTAGTTTTTAGAAAATAAACCTCCTTTAAGGATCTCTCTAGTTTAGAATATTCATTAGCTTTTTCTGAATTAGAAATTGTAATTTCTGCTTGTGGATTAAAATTTAAAGGAGAAGGATTAAATTGATAAAAAATAAATACCATAACTCCAATAAAAAGAATAAAAAACTGCATTGGAATTTTTAAAATTCCATTAAATATCATGCCCATTTGCATTTCTTTCAAAGATTTTCCAGAAAGATACCTTTGTACTTGACTCTGATCAGTTCCAAAATATGATAACATTAGAAAAGTACCACCTAATATTCCGCTCCATACGGTATATCTGTTTTCTAAATCAAAAGAAAAATCCAAAATTTTCATTTTATCATTTGCTCCAGCTAGTTCAATTGCTTTTTCAAATGTTACATTTTCTGGCAAAGAATAAATAATTATTAAAAAAGTAATTATCAATCCTGTAAATATTACACCCATCTGGTATTTTTGAGTATAATTAACTGCCTTTGTGCCTCCAGAAACAGTATATATTATTACTAACAGCCCTATAATTATATTTAACGTAGTTAAATCCCATCCTAAAACAGAAGAAAGGATAATTGCAGGTGCAAAAATAGTTATTCCCGCGGCTAAACTTCTTTGAATTAAAAATAGCACCGAAGTTAATGTTCTTGTTTTAAGGTCGAATCTAGACTCTAAGTATTCGTAAGCGGTAAAAACTTTTAACTTGTGATATATTGGAATAAATACAATACATATTATTATAATAGCTATGGGTAATCCAAAATAAAATTGAACAAAACCCATTCCATCATTAAAAGCTTGACCTGGAGTTGATAAAAAAGTTATTGCGCTAGCTTGAGTTGCCATCACAGAAAGTCCAACTGTCCACCATTTAGCTTCATTACCACCTTTAATGTATTCAACGGAGTTTTTCGCACCTTTAGTTTTAAGAGTTCCATAAGCTACTATTAAAAGTAGGGTAGAGCATAAAATAATCCAATCTAGTAGTTGCATTAAGAGAATTTTATTGTTATTAAATAAAAAATAATTAGATAAGAAATGTTAGCTATTAACAGAATTGAATATGATTGGGACCATTTTGTTTTTATTTTTTTCATGATTTATAAATTCATTAATTCTTTGTAGAGTAAGTGAGTTGGAAGCCCCATTACATTATTGTAAGTACCATTAATATTAGTTATGCCAATATACCCAATCCAATCTTGAATTCCATATGCACCTGCTTTATCCAATACTTTATTGTGATTTATATAAAAATCAATTTCTTTTTCAGTTAACTGCTTAAAAGTGACTTCTGTGATATCATTAACAATTTTTTTTGATTCTAATGTTTTAATGCAAAATGATGTAATCACTTTATGAGTTTTACCACTTAAAGTCTGAAGAATCTCTTTGGCATTTTCATTATTTTTTGGTTTTCCTATAGCCTTTCCATTCAACCATACGATTGTATCGCTAGTAATAACAACAGTATTTTTATTTAATAAGTCTGAATAGTAGCTTGCTTTTTTATTAACTATAAAATCTGTTATTTGTTCTGCAATTAAGTTATTTGGATAGGATTCATCAAAATCTAACTTAAGTGACTTGAATTTAATATTAAGTTCATTGAAAAAATTAATTCTCCTCGGAGATTGAGATGCTAAAATAATATCATAATTAGAAAGCTTTTTTTTTAACATATTGAATCAATCAATTTGTGCATTATTAAATCTGTTCCATTTATCATGAATCTTCATTACTTGTTCAATTACGTCACGCACAGCTCCTTTTCCACCATTTTTACTTGATATATAATTGCAGTTATCTTTAACTTCATTTACAGCGTCTTGCGGACAACAAGAGAGTCCAACTATTTTTAATACAGGGATGTCTGGGATGTCGTCACCCATATAAAGTATATTTTTTAAGTCTACATTAGATGATTTTATAAATGAATTTAATTGCTTTATTTTATTATGAGCACCCAGGTATATAAATTCAATCCCTAATGCTTCAAGCCTGTCTCTAACTCCTTCGTTTGTACCTCCAGAAATAATGGCAATTTTATATCCAGCATCTAAGGCCGCTTTCATTGCAAATCCGTCTTTAACATTCATTGTTCTTAACATTTCTCCATTACTGGTAATTGTTAAAGAGCCGTCAGTTAATACACCGTCTACATCAAAAATGAAAGTTTTAATTTGAGATAGTATTTCTTTATAGTTTTTCATGATCTAAATCGTTAATTAAGTCGGTTATAAGTTTATAAAGTTCCTTATGTTTTTCATTCTCTAAAGACGCTAAATGTTTGTTAATAGTTTTATTATCGCCTCTAATAGCAGGTCCTGTTTGAGCTTCTTTTGGGTCTAATTTATAAATTTTATTGACTGTTTCACTAATTAATGGTTTTAAAATATTAAAGTCAATTTTTGATTTATCAGTAATATCTTTAGCTATTGTATACATGTGGTTGGTAAAATTATTAACAAAAACTGCAGCTAAGTGTAGTTTTTCTCTCTGGTTTGAATCAGTTTCATAATATGAACATCCCAAGGTTTTAGATATTTTTTTTAATGTTATCATGTCTTCTGAATTACTAGACTCTAAGCAAATAGGAATTTTTGAAAAATCAACTTCAATTTCTTTTGTAAAAGTTTGAAGGGGGTAAAAAACTCCAGCTCTATTTTTTTGATTTAATTCATTTTTAGATTTACTTCCTGAAGTATGACAAACAAACCTATTTGAAAATGATAATTGATTAGATAAGTCATGAATTGAATCATCACTTACAGCAAGAATGTATATGTCAGCTAGGATTAATTTATCTAATTGGTCAGTAATTTCAACAAAATTTGAATACGGGTGTATGTCTTTTATATTTCTACTATACCATTGCGTAATTTCAATTTCAGAATTATTCTTGAAAGCTTTAAATAAATGTCTACCAACATTACCAGACCCTAAAATGACAACTTTAATCATGTAGCTAAATTACGTAACTAATGGCACTAAAAAAACTTTAATTATTTAACAAATATTTACTATTTATATAAATTAAAAGAGAACATTTCTTTGTAAATTTGCAGACTCTATTTATAAACATTAGAATGATAAAAAAGATATTTAATTTATTGTTTTCTACTCGACTTACAGGGATTCTCTTTATAGTTTTTGCAATAGCAATGGCTGTAGGTACTTTTTTAGATGCAGGTCAAGACACTTCACCAACTCCTTACTCAAGAACATTGATATTCAATGCTCTTTGGTTTGAGTTAATTATGCTTTTTTTTATTATAAATTTCACAGGCAATATTTTTAAGTATAAACTTTTAAGCCTTAAAAAGTGGCCTGTCCTTTTGCTGCACTTTTCATGGATTTTTATTATTCTAGGGGCTTTTATCACTAGATATTTTGGTTATGAGGGTATTATGAGTATTAGAGAGGGGCAAACCGAAAATACTTTTATTAGTGAAAAGACATACATTCAATTGTATGTTGACGGAGATTATTTAATCGATGGAATCCCTCAGCGTAAAAAAATTGAAGAATCTGTAGACTTTTCACCAAGACTAAATAATAAATTTAAAACTAATTTAGTTTATGGTGAACAAGATATTAATATTGAATTAGTAGAATTTATTGCAGGAGCTGAAAAAGATATTATTCCTAATTCTAGCGGTGAAGAATATTTGAAAATAGTCGAGGCTGGAGATGGAGTTCCTCATAATCATTTCTTAAAAGTTGGAGAAGTTCAAAGTTTACACAATGTTCTATATGCCTTAAATAAACCTACCAAAGGTGCTGTTAACATTACTTATACTGATAATGCAGAATTATTCATTGAATCTCCTTTTGAGGGTGAGTATATGATTATGGCGTCGGGCACAAACGGAATATTAGAAAAAAACAAAAAACAAGTTTTAAACTTAAGATCAAGATATTTAATAGGTAATCAAGCTATAGTTTTTCCAAAAAATGTAGTCAGAGGTGTTTTTGATATAGTTCAAAAATCAGAAATTTTAAAAAGTGATGAAGATGGTATTGCTTTAAAAATATCTACTCCTAATGAGGTGAAAACTATAAAAATGTTAGGTGGCAAGGGTATCAATAGTCCATTTGAAGAGTTTGTTATAGGTGGGCTTAATTTTAACATTAGATATGGTGCTAAAGTTTATGATTTACCATTTAGCATAAAATTAAATGATTTCATTGCAGATAAATATCCTGGAAGTGAAAACAGCTATTCATCATTTGCTAGTGAAGTCACTGTAATTGATGACAAGCCATTTGATTTTAGAATATTTATGAATAATATATTAAACCACCAAGGTTATCGTTTTTTTCAAGCATCATTTGATCCTGACGAACAAGGAACAATTTTATCTGTTAATAAAGATGCTTTAGGAACATTTGTAACTTATTTAGGCTATATTTTACTTTATATTGGTCTAATGGCAATCATGTTTGCACGATTTACCAGATTTGATTTTTTACGTAATCAAATTTTAAAAGTTAAAAAGCAAAAACAAAAATTAACTACAGTTTTACTTCTTTTGACTTCTTTGAATCTTTTTTCACAAACTAACGAAAGCCATCTCCATGTTAAAACTGAAGTTGAAATTATTGACTCAATTTTAAGAAAAAATATAGTGCCGAAAGATGAGGCTTTAAAATTTGGAAATATTGTTATTCAAGATATATCAGGTAGAATGATGCCCGTAAACACATTTGCATCTGAATTTTTAAGAAAATTAAGTAAAAAGGATTATTACAGTGAATTTGATGCTAATCAAATATTTCTTTCAATCCAAGAAAGTCCTCTTTTATGGTATAACATTCCTGTAATTTACTTGAAGATGAAAAAGGGTGATTCAATTAGGAGTATCATTGGTGTTGATAAATCTAAAAAGCATGTTTCTTTAGTTGATTTTTTTACAGAAAGAGGTGAATATAAACTAGCTCCTTATTTAGAGGATGCATATAAAGCACAAGTTCCAACTGGTTATCAAAAAGAATTCAAAGAAACTGATCAAAGAGTCAACTTATTATATAATATGATTGAAGGAAACTCTTTAAAATTATTCCCTATCCCCAATGATGATAATAATAAATGGACAACACCTAAAGAAAACATTGAAAATCCAAGTTTAGTCAAAGATTCTCTATACTCAAATTTCATTAATACAGGTTTTAAAACTTATTTATATATGCTAAATGAGGATAAAATCATGAATGAATTTAGTCAAAGCAGTAATATTTTACAAGGAATTTTAAGTGCTCAATATAAATTTGGAGGAGATGTGATGCTTAGTCCTGAAAAAATTGAGGCAGAAGTTCTATATAACAAATATGATATTTTTAAAAAATTATTTAGTTGGTACTTATACGCCGGAACTTTTTTGTTCATTGTATTAATAATTCAAATCTTTAAAAACAACAGATTGATTAATATTTCAATCAATGTTTTTAAAGTTGCTATAATATTTTTATTTGTATTGCATACACTTTCCTTAATTTGGAGATGGTATATTTCAGGTCATGCACCTTGGAGTGATGCTTATGAGTCAATGATTTATGTTGCTTGGGCTACCATGTTTTTCGGTCTTGCTTTTGGAAGAAAAAGTGATTTAACTTTAGCTTCAACAACCTTTATTGTTTCTATGATACTTATGATAGCACATTGGAGTTGGATGGATCCAGCTATAGCTAATTTACAACCTGTATTAGACAGTTATTGGCTGATGATTCATGTTGCGGTTATTGTTGGTAGTTATGGTCCTTTTGCGCTTAGTATGATTCTTGGATTTGTTTCTTTATTCTTAATGATTCTCACTAATTCATCAAACAGGCAAATAATGAAACTCAATATTAAAGAGTTAACATTAATTAATGAAATGTCTTTAACTGTTGGACTAGTTATGCTAACAATTGGAAACTTTCTAGGTGGCATGTGGGCAAATGAAAGCTGGGGAAGATATTGGGGTTGGGACCCTAAAGAAACTTGGGCTTTAATAAGTATAATGGTTTATGCTTTTGTCTTACATATGCGTTTAATTCCTGGATTAAAAAGTAGATTCGTTTACAGTATAGCTTCAATATTATCTTTTGCAAGTATACTAATGACTTATTTTGGAGTTAATTTTTACCTAGCTGGTCTTCATTCTTATGCCAAAGACGATCAACAAATAAGTTTCTTATATTCTGGCATAACCTTGCTAGTAGTTTTAATTATGGGAGTTTTAGCTTATCCTAAATATAAAAAGTATTTAAAAAATTAATTGTAATTTTAAAATCAATTAATATACTAATGAAAAAAAATAATAAGGGAGAAAATACCATTTGCACTCATGAAGGAGAAGTCGTAGACACGCAATTTGGTGGATCTGTTTCTCCAATTTTTGTTTCAACTTCTTATGAGTATATAAATAAAGATATTAGCAGGTACCCTAGGTATTTTAATACACCAAATCAAGAAGCATTGTGTAAAAAAATATCTGCGTTAGAATGTTCTGAATCTGCCATGATTTTTGGCTCTGGAATGGCTGCAATTAGCACAACTCTTTTGACTTTTTTATCATCTGGAGATCATATTTTATTACAAAAAGATATTTATGGTGGAACTAGAAATTTAGTAGAAGCTCAGTTTGATAGATTTAATATAGACTATACTTTTACAGATGATATTGATTTAAAATGTTTTAAATCCGGAATTAAAAAGAACACTAAAGTTATATATATTGAAACACCCTCCAATCCACTCTTAAAAATTATAGATATTGAAAAAATTGCACAATTTGCAAAATCAAGAGATATAATAACCATTATTGATAACACATTTGCCACTCCAATAATCCAAAAACCTATTTTGTTTGGTGTTGATGTAGTCCTTCATAGCGCTACAAAATATTTTGGAGGACATAGTGATATTAGTGCTGGAGCAGTAGCAGCTTCTCAGACTCATATCGATAAGATATGGAACTTGGCCAAAAATTTAGGAGGTAATCTTAGTGATTATTCTGTATGGCTTTTAGAAAGAAGTATGAAAACTCTTTCAATAAGAGTTAAGGCTCAACAAAAAAATGCAAAAAAGCTAGCTAAGTATTTGTCAGAGTCTCGTTATGTGAAAAAAGTTTATTATCCTGGTCTTAAAAACCATCCCAATCACAACTTAGCAAAAAAACAAATGAAAGGATATGGAGCAATGATATCTTTTGAATTTATTGATAAAATTGACCCTTCACTATTTTTAACTTCCTTAAACTTAATCAAACCCTCTATGAGTCTTGCAGGAGTTGAAAGCACTATGCTAAGTCCTGCAGAAACCTCTCATTACCTTTTAACTGAAAATGAGAGACTTAGTCAAGGAATAACAAATGAGTTAATTAGATTTTCTGTAGGAATTGAGAATAAAAAAGATATTATAATGGATATTGAACATGCAATTAAACTTGCAATTAAATAATTAATATGAAATTAGATATACTTGCAATAGGAGCCCACCCTGATGATGTCGAATTAGGATGCTCAGGAACTTTAGCTAAAGAAATTCACCAAGGAAAATCTGTAGGTATTTTAGATTTAACAAGAGGTGAACTAGGAACCAGAGGTAGCGCTGAAATTCGAGATAAAGAATCTACAGCTGCTGCAAAAATTTTAAATATCAAAGTAAGAGAAAATTTATCCTTTTCAGATGGATTTTTTATCAATGATAAAAATCATCAAATTGAAATAATAAAAATAATTAGAAAATACAGGCCTGAAGTTATCTTTTGTAATGCTGTTGATGATAGACATATTGATCATCCGAAAGCTAGTGAATTAGTTAGTGCATCATGCTTTTTGAGTGGACTTAAAAAAATTAACACAAAATTAGATGGTTCTAATGATTTACAACAAGAGTGGAGACCGAAATTTATTTATCACTATATACAATGGAAAAATATATCACCAGATGTATGTGTTGATATTTCTGATTTTATGACAATTAAATTAAAAGCTGTAATGGCCTACGAGTCACAATTTTATAAAGAAGGGTTGGTAGAGGAAAACACTCCGATTTCAACTAAAAATTTTATAGATAGTGTTGAGTACAGAGCCAGAGATTTGGGTCGCCTTTGTGGAGTTGATTACGCAGAGGGTTTTACTGTTGAAAGATTTCCATTGGTAAATTCAATTTTTGATTTAAAATAGTTTTTAAAAACCTTTGTAACATATAACAAAAGATTTACATTTGCATCCGTTATAAATGGTGGTTGTAGCTCAGTTGGTTAGAGCATTGGTTTGTGGTACCAAGGGTCGCCGGTTCGAATCCGGTCTTCCACCCAAATAAAAAAGCCTTTCTTAAGAAAGGCTTTTTTATATTTTATTATTTGTTTTTAATTCTTTCATCACGATTAGCTAATTCCCAAGCGGTATGAAATATTAACTTGGTTCTTTGTTGAAGTAAATCAAATTCAATTTTATCTACTGTGTCAGTTGGTTTATGATAATCTTCATGAGTACCAGAAAAATAAAAAATAATAGGAATATTTTTTTCTGCAAAATTGTAATGATCAGACCTGTAGTAGTATCTGTTTTCAATATATCTTCCAGATTCAAAGACTTTTCTGGTAGGGTCGTTGTATCTATAATCTAAAACTAAATTGGAATATTTTTTTGCAGTTTCTTCAGAAATATCATGTAAATCTTGTGATATTATGTCAGATCCGATTAGGTAGATGTAATTTCTATTTTTTTCCTCTCTATTTGGATCGATTCTTCCAATCATGTCAATATTAAGGTTTGTAACTGTGTTTTTCAATGGAACAAGAGGATCGTAATTAGTATAATATTTTGAACCTAATAACCCTTTTTCTTCAGCGGTCATGTGTAAAAATATAATAGATCTTTTTGGCCCATAACCATCATTTACAGCTTTTTGAAATGCCTCTGAAATTTGCATTATGGCAACTGTTCCTGAGCCGTCATCATCAGCTCCATTATATACTTCACCATCACTCATGCCAACATGATCTAAATGTGCTGTTATTATTATGTATTCTTCAGGAAATTCACTTCCTTTAATTACTGCGGCAACATTTTGAGATTTGATTTTTTCTTCCTTAATGTTGTAACTAATTTTAATTTTTGTTTTAATTTTTTGGCTTGAATTAGGAAGACTTTTCTTCTTATTTATTATTAATTCATTTGAAATTGTTTCACCAATAAAAAAACTAGGAATATCTTTACTTTCTTCAGTTTCTGAAATCACATCTAACTCGAGTCTTTCATTTTCTTCATGTCCGCGCCTTTTATACCAATCCCCATATCTTTTTAACATGTCTTCATCTATGTATAAAAATGCTACAGCACCCAAATCAATTGCTTGTTGTTTTTTTAGTGTAAATGATCCTCTTTTAGACCATTTGCTTAGCTCTTTAGTTTTGGTTAAACTATAATTTCCTTCTTCATTTATGGGTTCCCCTTTAATTGCAATTACTATTTTGTTTTTTACATCGATATTTTCATAGTCACTGTAAAGTGAATCATTAATTCCATATCCTACATAAATCACTTGTTTTGATTTTACATCAAAATCATTTTCTCCTGCTGATAATATTACATAATCATCATATTTTATAAATTCTTTATTATTTATTGTTATGCTAACTTCAGGCTCTTTAATTGATTTAAGAGGAACTGTTTGGAAGTAAGTATTATTAATTAGCGGATTAATATTATTTTTAATGTAGTGTTCTTTTAAATACTCAACAGCAATTGTTTGTCCTTTCTTTCCAGCTTCCCTACCTTCAAATTCATCAGAAGAGTAAGTGTATAATTTTTCTTTTAGTGCATCTAATTCGATAGTGTTAGAATAATCTACAGTTGTTTGAGATTGTACACTAAAATAGTTGAATAGTAAAAAAGTTAATAAAGTATAATTTTTCATAAAATGGGGGGTCTTTTAACAAACTTCCATAAAAATAAATGATTTTTATCTTAAGAAATTGTTAAAAACTCTAATTTTTAATTACATTTAATAATATAATTTAAAAAATAAATAAATGAATAATTTAAAAAATCATATCCTTTTATTACTAATAGTTATTAGTGTTTTCTCATGTAACTTTAATGTTGGTAATGATTATGGAAATTCAAAAGATAACATGGATCTAGCAGCTGTAGAATCAGAAGTTAAAGATGTTATCGCTACAACTCTAAACTTTTTTCAAACTGGAAATATTGAAGATGCTAAAGCTGTTTTTTCTAATGATGCAGTATTAATAGGAACTGATGAAGCGGAGTATTTAACTGGATGGGGGGAGATAGAACCTTCAATTATTGCTCAATTAGCTGTTATTAAAGATGCAAAATTTGATACCAGAGATCTAAGTGTTACTATAAGCTCATCTGGAGATATGGCTGCTTATACTTCTGTAATTGATTTTTCATTTACAGCCGGTGGTGAAGCTGCAAGTATAGAAAATGTTAGATACAGTGGGGTTATTAAAAAGATTGATGGAGTATGGAAAACAACTCAAGTACATTGGTCAATTGGTTTGGCTGGACAAGCAGTAGAATATTAATTAATAAATAGAAAAACATGAAAAAAATAATTTTAATCTTAGCTGTAATAATTACAGCATGTAATGCTCCTGTAGAAGTAAAACCTGAAGCTTCACAAGGCGCTGGTTTTTTCTTACCTCAACCAGGTGAGAAATTTGTAGTTGGCAGTGATGAAACTACTGGAATTTGGAAAAAGTATATAGATTCTCACAACAAAAGAGATTTGGAATCTATATTAGCTATGGAATCTGATTCCCTACTAATTGTAGACCCTACTGGTACTAGAATTTCTGGTAAATTAGCTCACAAAGAAGCTTTGTCTGCATGGTTTGAAGCAGAAGAGCCTAAATGGAATATGTACTGGGCTATGCCTTATAAAGGAGTTCCTGGAGGAGCAGAATGGATTATTGCCGGTCATACTGTGACAACAAAGGTTGATGGTAAAGTCGTTGAACAAAACCACATGATTGATGCAAAAATTAGTGATGGTAAAGTAGAGTTGTTTTATGTATATGCACAAGATATTCCAGCTAAAGAAACAGCTGAATAAAACAATATTTAACATATAGCAAAAAAAGCATTCTAAACTTTAGAATGCTTTTTTTGTTATGGTAATTGACTTATGATTTTATTCCATTTCTTGACTAAGAGCTAATTCTGCCATCATTTCTTGTGTATCATAATTGTGATATTCTTCAATTATTTTTCCGTCCTCTCCCCATTTAAAGCCTATGTGTGCGGGAAGAACAATTGTTTTACCAGAGACTTTTCCTGTAGCATTCCAATCAAACCAAGACTGAGTTATTGTATTAGATGGATATTCTCCTATAGCCGGATAGGTTATAGTTTGAACCCAAACTCCAAGATCTTCTCCACCTTCTTCACCAAAAGTCATAAGAATAGGGTCAAAACCAGCATGTTGAGCCTCTAATAAACCAACAAATTCGTCAAGACTAATAGGTTGTTTGGAGTTTAAATAAACTTTAATATCTGGAGACCAAAGCTCTTTTAGGCCATCCATATCATTGTTTAAGTAATTTTGAAAATGAGCTTTAATTGCATTTGAATTTTCATCGTCAAAAGTAACAAAGACATCATTGTTTGAACAACTCATTGAAAAACCAACAAATAGTAGTAATAATAATTTTTTCATTTTTATTTATTTAATAGTTAGAACTTAAAATTAACTAAAAAATAAATATTCATCTCTAGTAATGGGAATAAACTTTTTCAAAAGGAACCCTAAATTGTTTATTGTAAAGACCTTTTTCATCTCTTATTCCACAGCCAATAACCATATTTATTTCTGATTTTGATGAAAGATTTAATATTTTTTTTATTCTTAAAGTGTCAGTTCCTTCCATTGGACAGGTATCATAATTAATTGCAGCCATACTAATCATGAAATTTTGTGCAGCAAGTGCGATACTTTTATGAGCTACAATTCTATTATCACTTAATTTAGCTTGCCTGTAAATCGGTCTAAAAAGACCAATAATTTGAAAAATAAAATATCTTATGTAACCCAATATACCAAAGAAACTAGTGTAAATAGTTGGCACTAATTTACTGTAATAAAATAATACTGATTTTTTTCTTTTTTCTGTGTTGCCTTTAGGGTTTTCTTTAAAGGAATGATTTAAAAAATCAATATTTGATTTAGCTCTTGATTTCCATAAATCCTTTCTGGTGACAAATACTACTAATTGATTTGCTGTTTTTGCTGCATTTTGGTTCATACATGCTGGACTAAGTTTTTTTATCAAATTCTTATCTGAAATATGTATAAATTCCCACAATTGTAAATTACTACTATTAGGAGCTAGGCTTGCATTGATAATGCAATTTCTAACTTTTTCTGTGTCTAAATTGATGTCTTTAAATATACGTATTGATCTTCTATATTTTATTGCTTCTGAAACGGTCTTTTCCATGTATTTATTTTTTTGTGGGTATAAATTTAACAAGCATCATGAGTGTGTATGAAATCAAACCTATGATGAGCATTATTAAAAAATAATATGGCCATTCGGGCATTAGTTTTGTAAATGTAACTCCTGGGGGTTTATTTTGAGTAAACATGTAATTACTTCCTAATAAGTTATTTATCAAGATCATTAATACTACTAAAACCGTTGTCCATTTTACAGTATTAAGGTAGTCTTTCCAAGAAGGTCTATATCCATCAATTATAAGTGCTGCAACAACAATAACTATCAACCCATGTGCAATAAAGTAGTGAATAAATGTATAGACCATTGCTCCATCTTCTAAATTAGTATTAATAAAAGCAAAAAATGAGCCTCCAAAGCCAGCAAAAAATAACCAATTTTGTAGACTTCTATTATTTTTACTTTGATTATAAATAGGTATTATTAGTGCTGATATGTAGCACATTTCTAAAGGCAATGATTCTGTAAGAGACCATGAATTAAAATAAATAAGTAAGAATTGAAAAATAATTTCATTTAAAATTACAATTAACGAAATTGAATTTAAGACTCTAGATTTATTTTTTGTGTAAGTGTAAATGTAGATTAATATAAATCCAATTATTACACTAAAAAATGTGAATACTAAGTGTTGATAGGGTAGATTTCTAACTATATCAAAAACCTCATTCATAGATTATTTAATTAATGCGTAAATATAGTTATATATTGAATAGATTATAATGTTAATATGATTTTTATATTATGTTAAAAATATGTTTTGAGTATCTCACTTTATTTCTTATTTTGCATTCTTATACTTATACAAACAAAAAACAACCTAATTATGAAAAAAATTACTCAAAAATTTACTAATTCAATTTGGCGTAGCTGTTTTTTCGCTATGACTTTATTGTTTAGCTCAACAATCAATTCTCAAGATTTATCTCTTCAGGGAATTATTGATTTTACGGTCCCATCTGGTGGTAATGATGGAAAAGCACTTCATGTAATTGCAAATGCTGATATAGCTAATTTAAGCCTTTATGGAATTGGTGTTGCAAATAATGGAGGTGGAACAGATGGTCAAGAATACACATTCCCAGCTGTTTCAGTTTCTGCTGGAGACAACATTTTAATAGCTAGAACTCCTAGTGCTATGGCATCATATTTAGGAGTTAATGTAGTTACTATTATTGAATCAAACACTTCTATTAGTCAAAATGGAGATGATGCAATTGAACTTTATTTTAATGCTGAAGTTATTGAAACTTTTGGAGATGTTGACACTGACGGAACTGGAGAATCATGGGAATATTTAGATTCATGGGCTTATAAAGTTGATGGAGCTTGGACTTACGGAGGTGTAAATTGTACTGATGGTTCCGATAGTAATGCTTCATCCAACTGTCCTTACCCTTTCGAAGGTATATTTACTGCAGGTACTGAAATTCAAACTGAAACTTTCAATGTTACATTTTCAGTTAACACAGCAAATATTACAGTTGGTGAGAATGGTATGTATGCAGGTGGAGGAGTTTTAGGAGGTGCAAATGCTTACGCTATGTCAGACGACGATGGAGATGGCACTTGGACAGTTACTGTGGCTTTAAATGAAGGGACTACAGGAAATTATATTTTCTTAAATAGTCCAACTTCTGATAGTGATTGGGATGCAAAAGAAAATCTTGCCGGTCAGTCTTGTTCTGATTCTAATAATTATAATGACAGAATTTTAGAACCAGTTACTGCTGATACAACTTTATTACATTGTTTTGGAAGTTGTGAGTCTGATGGGACATGCCCTAGTGTATACTATGATGTTACTTTTTCAGTTAACACAGCAAATATTACAGTTGGAGAAAACGGAATGTATGCAGGTGGAGGAGTTTTAGGAGGTGCAAATGCTTACGCTATGTCAGATGACGATGGAGATGGCACTTGGACAGTTACTGTTTCATTACTTGAAGGTACAGCTGGAAATTATATTTTCCTAAATAGCCCTAATGATGGAGGTGATTGGGATGCAAAAGAAAATTTAGCTGGTCAAGAATGTGCTGATGCAAATAACTACAATGATAGAATCTTAGCTGAGGTTACTGCTGATACAACTTTATTACATTGTTTTGGAAGTTGTGAGACTGACGGAACTTGTCCATCAACTTTCTATGATGTAACATTCTCTGTGAATACTGCAAATATTACTGTTGGAGAAAACGGAATGTATGCAGGTGGAGGAGTTTTAGGAGGTGCAAATGCTTACGCTATGTCAGATGACGATGGAGATGGCACTTGGACAGTTACTGTTTCATTACTTGAAGGTACTGTAGGTAACTACACATTCTTAAACAGTCCAAACGATGGTGGTGACTGGGGAGCTAAGGAAGATATTTCAGGTCAATCATGTGCAGACGCAAACAACTACAATGACAGAATATTAGAAGCAGTTACTGCTGATATTACTTTATTACATTGTTTTGGCACATGTGATACAGATGGAACATGTTCAGCTTTAGCAGTTAACACATTCCCTTACTGTTCAAGCTTTGATGCAGACTTAGGAGATTGGACTGCTGAATTAGTTTCAGGTGATACTAACTGGTCATCAGCTGCATCTAACTATAATGGCACAGTAGTGCCTTTATCAGGAGATGGTATGGCTTACTTATACGATGCTAACTCTGTTTCTAACTTAGTTTCATTACCTATGGATTTAACTTCATTAGCTTCACCACAAGTAACATTTAGTTACGCACAACCTGTTTGGGCTGGTGATCAAGATGAATTAAGAGTATGGTATAAAGCTGCTGCTGGAGACGAATGGTCTCAGATTGCAGAATATACTGCTGATACTCCAGCATGGGAAACTGTAACTTTAGATTTACCTAATGCAAGTAATGAATACTACTTAGCCTTTAATGGTACAGCCGGTTACGGATATGGATTAACGATTGATGATGTTTGTGTTGCTACTGCTGGCGTATCTAATGAAGAGTTATTAGCGTTCTTAGGATCAGGATCATGGAGATCTGATGCTGAAACAGCTGGTCATATAGGAGTTGGTCCAAGTGGTTCAACAAATGCTGAATGGTGGAATGCTAATCCTTACGATAAAGCAGATACTGGTCTTTATGATGATAGATGGTCATTTGCTGACGGTGTATTAACTGTAGATACAGGAGATGATGGAGCAATATTTGGTAAGAAAGCTGAAATTGATGCTGCTTTCCCAGACAATACTCCATACGATGCTGATAATAGTGATAATGAGTACTTGTATTACACTTTAGATGACTATACAGATACTTTTGTTGCAGATGCTACAAATAACACTATTACATTTGCTACAAACGGTAACTTAGGTTTCTTTACTTCAGTAGCTGGACAAGAATTCCAGATACTAGAGACTACAGATAACACTGTATACTTAAGAAATGTTGGATCAGAAGGAAATGCTTGGTACAATAGATTAACAACAGCAGAAGCTTTATCTACTGTTGATGCTATGGTATTAGATATGAGAATTTATCCAAACCCTTCTAATGGAAGTTATGTAACAATACAAACACCAGTAAATGGTGTGAAGTATGTTGAGGTATTTGATATCACTGGAAAGCGATTAATCAATACATCATTAAGTGCAGATACTTTAGATGTTAGTTCAATGAGTTCAGGAATGTACTTAGTGAAAGTAACAGTTGAAGGACAAAGTAAAACATCTAAATTAATCATTAGATAATTTAACTTTAACCAATAATAAAAGCCGCTCTATTAATTTAGAGCGGCTTTTTTTATATATTGTATTAGCATATGAAAAAATATTTACTCCTTTTATTGTTTATTCCTTTAATTTCTTTTGGGCAAGAAGATATTGAAAGGTTTAAGGTTTACGAAACTACCAATAATTATAATTCGCTTTTATTAGACTCTGCTACTGGTCAAATTTGGCATCTTCAAATTGGTCTTGGAGATGGAAAATCAAAAACAGATACTAACCAATTAAAATATGTATTGAGTGATGTAAAGCGTGCAGAAACAGTAGAAGATATTACTGAGGTTTGGTCTGAACGTTATGATTTAGCAATGAAGGATTGGGAAGAAAACTACAATAGTAAACCTGATTCCATAGTAAGTGCTGAGGATAAAGAATATTGGAAACCTTATAATTTAGAACAAACTATAAAAAATAGAAAGGTGGCGCAAAATGGAAGATTTAAATTATATCCCACTAATAATAGTTACAACTTCATAATGGTTGATGTTATTGATGGTCGTTCTTGGCAAGTTCAATGGAGTACAGAAGCGGATAAAAGATTAGTTCTCCGATTCTATTAACTAAGAATTACTTGTCCTTTATTTTGAACAATATCCAACTATATATTTAATTGTTGTTTATATTTATTATGAGTTTATTTATGCTATAAGTGACTTATAAGTGACACACATATAACTCTATATACTTAATTAACATAGAAGAGAATCAACATATTATGTTCTGTATTGGAAAATAATAAAAAAAGATTAATCTTTTTTTATTTAATCATCTTTTTTGTAGCTACTGTTCTAAATCCTAAATGTTCTAACGAAGAGTCTGGGCTAGTACCCATTTTAGCAGATATTCTGTAGCTGATGCAATATGATTGATTACAAAGAAAAGAACCGCCTTTGATAACTTTTTCCTGTATGTATATATTATTTGGATTATAAGCCTTTAAAGGGCCTCCAGGATTGTCACAAACACCTTTTGTGTTAGATAACTCAGAGTAATAATTAACGTTATACCAATCACTGGTCCATTCCCATACATTACCTGCCATTCCAAAGAGGCCAAAATCATTGGCTGGATATGTTTTTACAGGTGCTAGTCTTTCATAACCATCTTTTTGTGAGTTTGTGATAGGAAAATCTCCTTCCCAGGTATTAGCATTGGTATGAAGCTCATTAATATTATTACCCCAAGTAAAAATATTATCTTTTTTGTTAGCTCGAGCGGCATATTCCCATTCTGCTTCTGTAGGTAACCTTCTGTTTGCCCACTTACAATATGCGAGAGCATCTTCATATGAAACATGAACAACTGGCAGATCATCTTGTATAATATTTATATTATTTTTATCTCCTGTAACATTATTCCAATTTGCACCAATTTTCCATTTCCACCATTGAAAAAAATCATTTAGGTTATCTAGTGGAACTTTAGATTTTTTAAAAACTAAAGATCCAGGCTCTAGAACTGAGTCATGAGGTTTAGGGGTATTTTCCGGAAGTTGCGACTTAATTTCGTTCCAATCAACTGCTCTTTCGGCCACTGTTATATAGCCTGTTTTATTTATAAATTCTTTAAATTTTTTATTTGTTACAACAGTAACATCCATAAAAAATCCATCAATTTTAACTTTATGGCGTGGTTTTTCGTGTTGCATTGCATATTGATCACTGTCTAGAGCCCCTTGCTCAAAAGTTCCACCTGGAATCCAAACCATCCCTTCAGGTGTTGAAGGAATACTTGTTTCACAACCAATTAAAGTTAGACAGATTAGTACTTTAAAAATATTTTTCATCTTAATTAGTTTTATCTTCTCTTACCTCTTTGGGAAGAACTCCATATTGAAGTTTAAAGCATTTTGTAAAATAAGAAGGAGAGGAGAAACCTACTTTGTAACATATTTCACTTATTGAAAATTCTGAATTTTCAAGAATTTCTTTTGATTTTTCTAACCTTACATTTCTGATGAATTCATTTGCAGTCAACCCTGTTAAAGCTTTTATTTTTCTGTATAATTTACTTCTACTAAGCAAAAGTTCATCGGCAAGATTTTCAACATTTAGATTATTGTCACTAATATTCTTGTTTATGTAGTTAAGTACATTTGTAATAAATTCTTGATCTAAAGAAGTTGTATTTTCAGAAAAATCAATTCCGCTTAGATATTTTTTGAAAAGAATTTTTCTAGTTGAAATTAATTGCTTCAAATGCGATTTTAACACATTCATGTTAAATGGTTTTTGAAGGTAAACGTCAGCACCAGAATCAATTCCCTTAATTTTATCAATTTCCATCCCTTTAGCTGTAATCATCATTATAGGAATGTGACTTGTTCTTAAGTCATTTTTAATCATTTTACATAGTTCAATACCATCCATAACAGGCATCATGACATCTGTAATAATAATATCAGGAATGTGTTTGTTAGCAAGTTCAAATCCTATTTTACCATTTTCAGCGAGTAAAATATTGTAACTTATACTCAATTCATTTTTTAGATATGATCTAAGTTCCGAATTGTCATCAATAATTAGAAGTTTTTTATCTTTAGATTTGTTATTTGAACTCTCAATAGCAGTTAACTTAGTTATTAAATTATCATTTGTATTAAGTTTAACTCTCTCTTTATTATTTATAATTTTTAAGTGTGAATTACCTGTTGGTAATTGTATTTTAAATTGAGTACCAATATTTAATTTACTAGATACTTCAA
>Ga0206679_10001494_pt1 | contig 19308 bp, 13 predicted proteins | sample M110012015metaG_FD_155464 | JGI IMG/M metagenome (GOLD analysis project Ga0206679, IMG submission 155464) | Ammonia-oxidizing marine archaeal communities from Monterey Bay, California, United States - M1 100m 12015 | ecosystem: Environmental > Aquatic > Marine > Intertidal zone | place: USA... | reverse complement strand
ATTGTTGAGACTTTTCTAATCTGTCAGCCAATTCGGACTGTGTAGGGAATTCACCAAGAGTTCCATCAATGTCTAGCAGAGATAGTATCTTTCCTTGTAGGCTGTTTGGATCAGGAGATAATGGTGGAACAGGTAATGCATCATTGCCCATATGTGGTTGTAGTTGATTTGTCAACGGATAGAAACGGACCAATCGCCCATCCTTTCTGCGCCAAATTCGTTCTTCGTTTTCTAAGATTCTAATGTGATGTGTGATTTGTCCATTCGACATATTCAAGGCACCCATCAGGGCTCGGAAATGGCAACCAGGGTTTGCTGTTAAGTATCCCATCAAACGACCGCGTTGGAATCGCCCGTCAGTTGTTTCATGTGTTTTTCCAATTAATCCGAGGAACCACAATCCAGCAGCAGTTGAAGGTATTCGCATTGATTCTGTATTTAGAACAACAAGTACTAGCATCGATAGAATTGATGTTGAGGAAGCGATGAGAACGATAGTAGGTGCTATAGTAATCGCTTCTTCTTGAACAGCTTGTGTAATGGATATTTCTTCTTCTACTTCTTCAATCGGTAGTTGATTTACTAAACTTTCAATTTCAACATTTGTTACTTCAATACTACCGATGTTGAAGTTATTACATTGAGGTGCGCTTTCTGCAGTTTGCACTTGATATGCGCCGCTCCAGCCCTGTTGAGGCATCCATCCACCAACACCACGACTGAGCAATACTTGTCCCTCTTCATTTGAATTGAAAACCCAGCATGTTCCGCTTTCAGTAACTACGCCACTCCAGAAACCAGTCAACACTCTTGAATTAACAGATTGCTGAGTTCCAATGTTTTCACTATCAACATTTTGTGATTGTTCAGTCAAAGGCCAAGAGAATTCGACTTCTGCCAAACTAATCGGGTTGGTTTGCAATTCTATTTTGAGGACATAATTTCCATCAGGCAAATCGTTTTCCGCCATGTCAATCATCGAAACATCATCAATATTCATTGTAGCATGGTTGCCAACTCCTTGATACTTTAGAAGAATTAATCGCCCATCTCTATCATCACAAAGTGAACGTTGACGGTGCATTTCTTGTCCAGTATCATCATTGATGATAACAGAGGCTCCACAAGGTCCAACCCATCTCATTTCCACTTCACTAATCTTTGGGAGTAGGTCAAGAGTGATTTCCAAATTATTATCGGAAGAACTCAAATGAGTAGCAATTTCAAGGTCTAAGGGTGATGAGCAATCGGTAGCACTCACTCTTTCATATGTTATCTGGTGAGACGAAGCAGCATAATATTCTGGAACTTCGATCTGTACATTGTATGTCCCTGAAGGAACTTCACAACCCTGCAAATCAGTGAAAGACCAATCGTCTAATCCAATTACTAATTGTTCATTACTACTGAGTACATTGTCGATTTCAATTTGGTTACAAGTTTTTGTCATTCTTGAATCAAATACCACTCTACCTCTATCATCAATCACCCACATTTCTGCCTTACAAGTATTAGTGAAAGTTAGTACCTTTTCGCTATCACCAACATTGGTTAGTAGTAAAGACGATTGTAATAATTCTCCTTCTGAGAATAGGTTGTCATTTGCTTGCAGAATGATGTCGGTTTGCAAGCCAGTAACTCTTTCTTCAATATCGGTAATGCCGCTTTGAGAGATGTCTACAATAACACTCTGGGTGAGAGTCTTTCCAACATTGAATACTTCAATATTCAAGTCACCACTAATCGTTTGGTATGCAGGAATAAAGATGTTACCAAGCAAGATTTGCTCTTCAGAATCAATAATACTTTGTTCAGTAAAACATGGGAATTGTAGTTCAGTAATGTCACCTATTTGTGAAATTAATTTGCAACCCAACTCGTTTGGCACTGTGATTGAATCCATGCTCGGGTTGTATAATGAAACTCCGAGAATTAGATTTTGATCATCCAATACTACTACTTGTTGACGATTACTAATTGTCAAAACTAATTCTAATTGTTGCGGTATTTCAATGGAAGTTTGAATCTCTACTTCGACTTCATCACTCAATTCAGTAGTAGGATGAACTGCAATGATTGAATATAGTCCTGAAGGAACATAAGTACCCGTCTCATCTTTCAAATCCCAATTCAACCCTTCAAATTGTAATATTTCTCCATTATCCAAATCAATGGCTTGTGATTGTCCGCGACATGAATTTGTACCATCATAAACCAGTTCATCATTAGTGTTTAGAACTTGAAGAACGACATCACAAGACGGGTCATTGTCAATACTTTGGAATGAACCATCATTGATGATATTTGCAGAGACTGTGATGATGTCACCTTGCTGATACCAGTCTTTAGCACTGGCCTCATCAATCTGCATTTCGAGGTGTACTTGACTACTCTCTGAAGTAACAGCTGTGCTGAACGCGGAGATTACCAACAGCGCCAGCAGCAGCATGACTCGCGGTTGCATCGGCCTCCCCATAGGGGAGGCAGGGTCGCTCATCACTTGAAAGGCCAGCGGTGCATGGCATGTGTGAATCCGATGCCAAATCACTCACCAAAAGTAATTCTAAACAATGATGAAATCATTGTACTACAAGCCCAATTAGGTGAATGGGACAACCTAAATCATCTCTTAATTTGTAACAAAACCAAAGATGCTGTAATTGTTGATCCATTTGATGGCAAATATTGGCATAATGTCTGTAATAAAAACGGCTGGAAATTACGTTCTGCTTGGTTAACACATAGCCACTGGGACCACACCAAAGGAGTTGAAGAAGCCCAACAAATAGGTGGGGATGATTTCAAGATTTTCATTCATAAAAATGAAAAGGAACGCGGATGGGAGGGGCCACATACCAATCTATTCACTTGTGCTGAGATGACCTATGAACAAGTCAAAATTGGAGAATTAGAATTTGCAGCGCATTGTACACCAGGTCATACGCCCGGACATACCACATTTATTGGACATGGTTTGGTATTGTCTGGTGATTGTTTATTCCTTGGAAGATGTGGCCGCTGTGATTTGTTTGGAGGGAGTGAGGATAAACAGCGTCAAACCTTACGATACCTGAAAAGAGTTCTTACAACACTTGATTCAAATGATATTGTACTGCCCGGCCATCAATATACATTGAAGGATGGAACTATACCGACTACGATGAATGTTAAAGAATTATTACTCTCAAATACAGCAATATTAGCTGTAGATGATGACCGAGCATGGAGTTCTCTGGACTTCCTTGCTTTTGATGATAACATGGCTGAGAAAGCGAGACGGCAAAGAGCGAAGCGCTCTTAATCACAATAATCTATCTAAATCCATCATCGATGGAATAGCAGCTTCTTGCTCAGTCTTCTGATCGATTTCATGCTGCTTCCATTGAGGTACAGCGTCATCCTGTGCCTTTGATGGTAGTGCTAAACCATTCCATCCCAATTCTCTTGCTTTGTCAAGTTCACCAGAATTAACATAATGCTCAATCCAAGTTTGGCGGCGCTCTTCTTCTTCAGCAAACGCTTCATTAGCCATCTTTTCTTCGTATCTATCGCGTACAAGTTTCTTCTTTCCTGCAGCCTTAGAGACTTGTGCTACAAAGATTAACGCCAATAGGAATAGAATTGATCCACCCATCATTGTCAACAACTTCGTATTAGCTGCAAGGGAATTCCCATTTGAATTATCGCTGTTAATATTTGGATCTGACGTTATCGCACAATCTTGCCCAAATGCACCGCTAGAAATTTCTGGGTCCCATGGACATGGGTCCTTTGCATTTTGAATACCATCATTATCTGAGTCAGGGCATCCCCAATCCAAATCTAATGCAGGGTTTCCAATCGATGTACCCGCTTCTTTACGGCAGCCATCAGGTTGCCATGAAGCAATAATCGGTAACGGACCTTCTTCTCCATCTGGATCATAGTTTGCTTCATCACCATACCCATCACCATCAAAGTCATTCCACTGAGAAGGGTGAAGAGGGAATGAATCTGGCTGGTAGAAACTAGTTGCGTTATCTCCCCATCCATCTCCATCCATGTCTGACCACTGGTCAGCAATTTCAGGGAATGCGTCGCCTCTTTGCTCTCTAATAACCAAAAATAAGCCTGGGTAATCTAAGTCTTCAATTGTGGTATTTTCATAGAAGTAATTGTCTCCCCATCCGTCTCCATCAGTATCCATCCATTGTTCGTGGTCTTCAGGGAATGCATCATCAACATCAGCCCAACCATCTAAGTCATAATCAGGGCAACCATGTCGGTTATTTTTATTGGATTTTCCGAAAACATCAACACATTCATCTCCAGAAGGGACACCTTGGTTATCGCCAAATCCATCACCATCAATATCTGCCCATTGGAATGGGTCGTCAGGGAATGCGTCTTCAGGGTCGGTAAATCCATCCAAATCGGTATCTGGACAACCTCTTGTTACTGGATTTGTTGACTGTCCACTCTTCAGTGGGCATACATCTCCTTCTACACCGTCTAGGTTGTCGCCAAATCCATCTCCATCAGTATCAGCCCATTGAGTAGCATCATTAGAGAATTGGTCACCATTAAATCCACCAGGATTATCTCCATATCCATCTCCATCAGTATCTTTCCATTGTGAAGTATCATCTGGGAAAATATCTGGATTGGAACCGTTTGGATTATCTCCTCTACCATCGCCATCTCTATCTGACCATTGGCTCGAGTCATCAGGGAATGGGTCTCCCGCATTGGAATATCCATCACCATCACGGTCTGAACAACCGACACGGTCTACAGTAGAAGTTCCAGCTTCATTTGGACAATCGTCGGCATTATTTCCGCTTACGTTAGAACCATATCCATCATTATCTTCATCACACCATTGTGTAGGGTCGTTTGGGAAAGCATCAGCGCCATAGCAATCTGTTCTAGCTTGCCAATTAGCATCTGGATCTGACCAACCATCTCCATCAGTGTCCACGCAACCTAAGCGATCAAATTCAGAATCTCCCCAATTATTTGGGCAACCATCTGACCTATCACTCAGTTCATTATCGCCGACCCAATCTCCATCAGTATCCATCCATTGTGTTCTATCTAACGGGAAAGTGTCAATCACATTTGCAACCGATACTAAATCTCCAGGCCATTCTGCAGGTCTAATCCATACCCAAGAAGTATTGACGAAATTATCTCCCCATCCATCTCCATCCGTATCATTCCATTGAGTATCATCATTAGGGAATGCATCCCCTGTCTGATTGACTCTTAATTGGTTACCAGTGAGTGTATAATGAGTACCTTGAAGATTGTTATCGCCAACACCATCTCCATCAGTATCAATCCATTGTGTGCCATCACTAGGGAATCTATCTGCACCTTCGGCAACAGTCCATCCTGAGTCTTCATCGGACCATCCGTCACCATCACTATCTGGGCATCCAAATCTATCTTCGTGTGAACTTCCAGCAACCGTCAAACAAGAATCTGGTTGGAATGCCGGAGCGGGATTGTCTCCGAAGCCATCTCCGTCCGTATCATCCCATTGCGTGCCATCTTCGGGAAATGCATCATCTTGATTCAAGACTCCATCACTATCAATATCGGGATCAACAGACCAATGATAAATGCCTTCATCATTTCTCCCTTGGGCCGAGATGATGTACATTCCATTTGGATGCCAATCTAACCCATATATGGATCCACAGTTATTACTACCGCCACTTGAAGTGCAACCGCCAGGGCGTGGTGCTGCTAATGTGTCAACGATTGTTGCAGAAGTGTCATGGGTTTTGAAAATCCGAATACTTGCCCCATCTGATGAATAATAAGTATGGGCTGCTGCAACTTGGGTGGAATCTGGAGAAAATTCAACATCGTTACAAGTAGTTGAAGTAGAATAGACCCATCTTTCAGTCAGTGAATGATAATTAAGCATTCTGATTCGAGCACCAGAACTTTCCCAAGCTTCGCATACGGCAATAGAGTTTCCATCAGGAGACCAAGCAATGGAATTAATATTACCTCTATTGGTGTTACGGGTCGCATTTTGAGTCCAAGTAGCGGTCTCATAAACCCAAACATCCTCATCGCCTCCAATTGCAATTCTACTACCGTCGGGACTCCAATCTACTGATTCAAATCTAGCATCTCCCCCTGGGGTGAATGATGTGATTTCAGTTCCGGTTGAAGAATCATAAATCTGTACTTCACCATTTGTTCCCGAGTTACCTGATCGCCCTATGACAACAGCAATCATTGTGCCATCGGGACTAAATTCAAGTTCTTTCGCTTGATCTCCTCCTCCAACATCAACAGAGATTGTGAATAGTTCGGTGATATTGTTTGCGTAATATATACTCATCTGGTCTTGGTCATCAAGTGCCCCAACATACATATCATCGGGAGACCAAGAAATATCCTCAAGTCCAGAAACCGAAACCGTTCTGATATTCTGTTTTGTAGCAGTGTCCCAAATTCGCAAGTTATTACCATCAGAAGTCATGTAATGGTTTCCATCATGACTGAATTTAGATCTGTAATAGTCGTTGCTAGAAGGTTGTCGAGCGTCCTCTGCAAATCCGCCATTCTGAATAGACCATGGATCGTTTCTATCACTCGTTCCATCTCCATCTGCGTCAGGACACCCTGTCCTGTCAATTGTACTGTTCCCCTCTGCAACCGGGCAATCATCAAGATGATCCTCGACCCCGTCTCCATCTGTATCGAATGCAGTCGCAAATGGTAGAAGTGACATTGAAACCATTGTGATAACTAATATCAGTGCGATTTTTTTTCCATTTTGATGATTCATGCGGCAGGCCTCAGTATTGCCATCACAGCGTGATAAAAGGCTTTGTGGTTCTTTTGCTCATTAATATTATTCAAAAAAGGATAAATAAATAAATCAAACGAGCGAATGGTTCATGCACAAATGACTCAACCGCAACATATGAGCGGTGGCTTACCGAAGGTCAATGTTGCAGTCGTAGACCGCGTACTGCTCCACCTTCTACAACAAGATCACCAAGCCGATAGGTATGTTGTGTCCTATGCGTTGACTCGCCCGGGAATTGCAGATGCATGTGCACAACACCCTCCTAATGTTAGTCGCTCAATGCGCACACTTCTCAAGGAAGAATATGTCACAGAACATACGCGTAGTATTCGCGGTGATGATAGGCGTCAAAAGACATGGCAATTAACCAATTCTGGCCGAGTTGTTGCAAAGAAAAGAACTGAAGAATTAGGATTGACAAAGGTCCTAGTTAGAGATGTTGAAGGTGAATTGCTTGAAGTTGAAGCTAAAGAAGCACCAAAGAGAATCTCAGCTGATATTTCCATCTTGCAAGTCCTACTCCATGCTCAGCATGAAGGGATTCTAACTTTTGGAGATATTCGTTTTGGGAAAATCAGTCAAACCGATACCGATGATATGCCAAAGCCGGGCAGACTCACCCCTTTGACCGGGGCTCATGCAACCTATCACACCGAGCCACCAACAACTCGGCCAGTTCATGGCAGGAAAGGTGAAATTGCTGAATTAGATAGTTGGCATTCTAAGAGAAAACCTTGTGCCGTAGTGCACGGAATTGCAGGAATTGGCAAATCAACATTAGTAGCGCATTGGTTGAAGAAAAGAATGGAAAGTGACCCGAATATCTCTGTATGTTGGTATCCTTGCCAACCTTGGGATTCGGCGCTTGGTTTAGCAACAAGTCTACTGCATAGATTTGGAATTGATGAGTCGCACGATCCTTATAATTTGATAGAAACATTACCGTTGAGTCCAGGTGCAAAAATGGATGTTGATACATGGAGGAGAAGATTGCTAACCTACCTAACCGATGCACGAACGATTAGAGAGCGTTTCAATACTGAAAAGGGCGGCCCTCCTCCATATTGGTTGATTGTTATCGATGACATCCACCATATTATTGATGAAGCAAGAGATTTGTTAGGTGCATTAATTCAAATTTCCAAAAGCACCCCTTTGAGATTACTATTCATCAGTAGAACAACTCTTGATATCTATGATAGAAGGGATGTTCATACAAGAGATGTAGTAAGAGAACTTGCATTGAGCGGGTTAAGTCTAGAGGAAACAGGAAATTGGCTGGATGAATTAGCCAATAACTCCTCACTTGAATTAGACGAGGTACATGCTGCTACAGGAGGGCATCCGTTAGCCTTAGAATTACTAGAATTATATGGCAACCCAACACATGGTGATTGGCTGAGATTCTTGGATGAAGAGATTATTACTCATTTACCGGATGGTGAAAGAGAATTATTGCTCACACTTGCTGTTGCTGATAAGCCGGTATCATGGGCAAAGTTGGCCAAATCAGTTGGATGGGAGGGTGTGCCACCAGAAAATCTGATATCCCATGGATTGTTACTGGAATTAGAAGAAGGAATGTGGCTTCATGAAGCGATGCGAGAACGCTTGTTGAGAGATGTTGGAACCGCTCAAGATGAGCGTAAAAAACAAATCAACTGATTTCAAAAGTCATCGGCAGACATGTATTCATCAATCCACTGTAATAGTTTTGGCTTTGGTAATGCTCCAGCCTTGTTGGAAACCATTTTTCCATTATGATATAGGTATAATGCAGGAATCCCTCGAACACCAAGTTTACCAGCGGTCATTGTTTCTGAATCGGTATTGACTTTTGCAATTACAATCTCTCTTTCTGTAGCGACTTCAGCAAGAACTGGGGCTATTGCTTTACAAGGTCCACACCAAGGTGCCCAAAAATCAACAAGCACCCAACCACCCTCATTGATTGTTTCATCATATGTTGCGTCTGTTACTGCTCTGACTTCACCCATTGGCTCACCTATCAATATCTCAATGTTGGAGTATTATGAGGCTTTGCCTAATGTATTCGCGACAATATTCTACCAATTTACAAGATTTATATCGCGGCAAGCCTAATGAGAAGCCGACACTTGGCTCGCTTTGAGGGAGATAGTTGATTATTGCACCCAGCGTCTTGACAGCCGACTTAAGTGATTTGGCAAATGCATGTCAAAAGGCAGTTGATGCTGGCCTTGATTGGCTGCATTTGGATGTCATGGATGGCAATTTTGTACCAAATCTAACCTTTGGTCCACCAGTTATCAAAGCATTGAGAAAAACTCTTGGAGATGGCCCTACTTTTGATGCTCATCTGATGATTACAAACGCTGAACAGTCATTCCAGCAATATATTGATGCTGGATGTAACCACATTTCAGTCCATGTTGAAGCTGCAACTCATCTTCATCGATTAGTCACTGCGATTAGACAGGCCGGAGCAAGTGTTGGAGTTGTGCTAAACCCTGCGACACCGGTTGATGCAGCCCTTGAAGTACTTTCAGAAATTGATCTTGTTCTAATTATGAGTGTTAATCCTGGCTTCGGTGGTCAATCGTTCATTCCTACAGTAGAGAAGAAAATACGTACACTAAATGCTGCAATAAATAATCAGGTTTCGGCTGGTGGACGTCCAGTCCAGATTCAAGTTGATGGGGGAGTGAAATCACACAATATTGCAATGCTAAGAGATTGGGGAGTAACAAATTGTGTTGTAGGCTCAGGACTGTTCAATGATTCACGTGCTCTTGTAGACAATCTTGCTATTATTCACAAAGCCTTAGAATGAAAGTAGGAGTGTTTAGAATGCGCATTTTGATTGCGTCCACCTTGTATCCACTACCAACAAATGTTGCTAGAGGTACATTTGTAGCAGATCATGTTGAAGCATTAAAAAAATCAGGTCATGAGGTCAAGGTTCTGAACCCACTTCCTCGGATGTTGAAGTATTATGAAACAGGACGTTCAACATTAACTGGTGTAGCTAAGGCTCCATCTATTTTTGAGCACGGAGACAATAAAATATATTCTCCAAGATATTGGGCATTTCCAGAAAATCCCTATCCCTCATTGACAATTTCAAGTATTAAGAGGCGTACAAAAAGTATTGAAAAATGGTTGGATGATTGGCGGCCCGATGTCATTATCTCCCATACATTATGGCCAAGCGCATTTTTGGCAACACACTTAGCAAAGAGATGGGGTGTTCCATGTGTAGGTGTTGTTCATGGCTATGATTTTGATATTGCAATCTCGCACAAAAATACAACAAAATCACTACAACAAATATTGACAAAAATAGACCACCTTGTTTTGGTTTCAAATCGTTTGAAAACCATCGCTATCTCCAATGATTTCAGTGAAGAAAAATGTAGTGTCATTCCTTGTCATGTTGCTGTAGAAAAAGAGTGGCTAAAGGATATGAAAAATTGGCGTGGAAGATGGCGCAAAGATAAGTTGGATTTGCTATTCCCTGGCGATGCTAGACGTCCAGAAAAGAATCATTATTTAGCGTTAAAAACTGGTGAAGAATTAGAACGAAGAGGGTGGGTTGTCGGAATCACAACATTGAATCAACAACCTCGTAGTATTGTATGGGACAGGATGCTTGTTGCGTCAGTAACTCTGATTACTTCTAAAAGGGAATCAGGCCCATTAGTAGCGCGAGAATCAATTGTATGCGGAACTCCAGTTGTAGCGGTTGATGTTGGAGATTTGAGTGAATGGATTCCTTCGAAATTCATTAGTCAAGAATATGATGAATCAAAACTGGCTGATGCGGTAGAAAATGCCTTAGCAACAGATTGGAAAGCGGATAAAATTGAACTCCCTGATAGATTCAATATCAAACACTTTCAAGATTCTTGGGATTCGCTTTTGAATAAATTAGTGAACAAATAAAGTAAATTGCAGGCAATGATACTGCGAATATAAGATTCTTATTCCATAATGAATAACTTGCTATTGCAACGGATAAAATCAATAGAATCCATTCAATGAAATGTTCTTTGATGAGGGGCCAAGAGTTGCTCAAATGAATAGATAGAATCAGTAAAAATAACGAAGTTAGTGATGAAGCAAATGCGGCAGATGCAATGGCTTGTTTGATGCCGATTGAGGAGTAATATGAAATCAAGAACCATCCGACAACACTTCCGAAAACAACAACTAATGAGATGAATAGAGTGAATTTCCAAGGGCGCTTTCCTGCCTTCAAGGCAGTGTAAAAAGGAGTGGCTAAGAGAGTCATAGCCCAGCCAAATAATAATATGAAAAATACGTCAACAGCCGATGCGCCGAGACTTCCATCGATGTATTGTATGGGGAATGCAATCGGTAGTAATAACCATACAATGATTACACCACAATAGAATCCAATAGGCATAAGGTTGAAACAAAATTGCATTGATTTTTTCAATTCCAATTTGAATGCAGTTTCATCATCACGAACATTACCGAGTACAGGTAATAATGCTGAACGCATCGCTTGAGGAACAACCAATCCTGCCAACCAAGCTAATTGTGCAACATGGAATAATGCAGCGGCATCAACCCCCATATGTCCAGCCAAAATGAATTTTTCAATTCTGATCACATATGGCAATATTCCCAATGTTATCGCGAATGGCATTGCTGAGAAAAAGAGTTGCTTAGGACTTATCCACGACTCTCCCAAATCCTTCCAATTCCAAATATCTTCAGATAACCAAAGTGGTTTGGATAATTTAGACAATTGAATTAAAGAGAATATCCAAGCAATCAATGCACCTGCTAAGAATGCTGCAGCGAAATATTCTACATTATCGTATCCTTTTACAAATAATGCGCAATATAGTATTGTAGTAATTGCGCGTTCAATCACTTTGGTAATTCCTTCAATCCTTGCCTCCCCTATTGCCCTAAGAGCACTTCTTGGCGCATATGATGCAATGTGGATGATAGCGATTACCGATGTCAGCAATAATAATGAGAATTCATCTTGCCATGAAGTAATAATTTGTGGTGTTAAGAAAAGAGTCAACACAAAGAATGGTATGGCAATTTTAAGTTGCATTCCATAGACTCGCCATACTGCTGGCCATACCAAATGAGGTGCTTTGCCTCCATCTCTTGCCAATAATGTTGGCAATCCTAAATCTACAATTAGGAAAGTTGTTGCAAAAAGGTCGAGAAGTATGATGAATAATCCATAATCACTAGATAATAATGAACGGGTGAGAATTACTTGGCCGACCAATGCTAAAAACACTGAGAAAAGGTCTGCACTAGCAAGCCAAGTGGAATCCCGTTTCATGTCTGGCAGACGTAAATTACTCTGCTGTGACATGGTTATGGCAGTGGCTGGCGAGTTTTCAAGCATCGTATTGTTAAGCACAGGTTCAAAGCCATTTGGCGCGAGGCAATGACGGGCGAGACAATGGTTAGCGTTGATTGGTTAACACAAGAAGTTCTTCTAGCGGTTCCTAATGCAGATGTTGAAGTCATTGATTTACACGGTTCTGGAGACCATTTCCATGTTCGTGTAATCTCAGCAGAATTTGAAGGGATGCGCCCTTTGCAACGCCAAAAGCAAGTGTTAGCGCATATGAAACAACATATTCCACACCCAGTTCACGCACTTGATTTGAAGTGTATGACGCCTGCACAAGCAGAAACTTCTGGAGATACAGCGTTTGACCCTCATGGTGGTGGACAGGGAGTCCATATTCGCCGAATTCAGAAACAAAATAAGGAGTGAAAAATATGCAATGGACCAATGAAGAAATACAAGCAATCGTCGATGAACACGCTTTGGTGTTGTTCATGAAAGGTGACCCAAATCAACCACAGTGTGGGTTTTCAAATAGAGCTGCACAAGTCATGCAGGCTTTTGGAGAGCCTTTTGCTGCGGTAAATATTCTCAGTGATCCAAGGGCGATTCCATCGGTTTGTGCTTGGTCTGATTTCCCAACAATGCCTCAAATTTTTGTTCATGGTGAACTGATTGGAGGCTCGGACATTGTTTTAGAAATGTTTGAAGATGGTTCTCTTAAGGAAATGTTTGATGCTGGGCGTTCTGCTTAAGCGGGCTCTGATTAGCGCTTAATTATTACACTGGTCGGCCAACTGCATAGGCTTTCCAGCCCTTGGAAGTCAAATCATCTAAGTCCAATACTCTACGTCCGTCATAGATGAGTGGTGTACGCATTTGCTTAACCAATGCCGACCAATCGAGGGAAAGACAAGCGTTGTGTGCTGTAACAAGAACCGCCAGATCATAGCCATGTGCATCACCAATTTCAGAAATTACTTCAACACCCTCTGGATACATATTGTCATCCAAATGAGGGTCCCATGCACCAACTGCGATTCCTTTGGCCATCAAAGTCTCCGCTAAAGGCTCAGCAGGAGTTTCTCTCGGATCACCTACTTCGGCTTTGTATGACCATCCAAGTAAGAGTACTTTCGCTTCACCGGCAGGGACGTCTGCATTCCACATCAAGTCGCTTAATACTCCAGCAACATGGCTAGGCATCGAGCGATTTACCGCTCGTGCGGCAGTGATTAACCCCGCAGGAACGCCAACATCAGCAGCTCGCTGAATCATGTAATATGGGTCAACTGGAATACAATGGCCTCCAACGCCAACACCTGGAGTATAACGATGGAAATTCCATTTGGTCGCTGCTGCTGAAAGAACATCTTCAACATCTACATCTAAGGCTGGGAAAATTCGTGCCAGTTCATTGACCAAAGCGATGTTAATATCGCGCTGTACGTTTTCAATAACCTTTGCAGCCTCTGCAACTTCCAGTTTACCAACATAGCGAACATCTTCCGTTGTTAATTTCGAATACAACTGAACGAGTCGTTCTCCGATTTCAGGATTTTCACAACCGATGACACGTGCAACTTGTCGAACTCCGTGTGCAGGATCGCCGGGATTGAATCTTTCAGGGCAATAGGCAATTTCCAAATCCTCGCCTATAACCAAACCTAATTCTTCGATAATTGGGAGCCATGTTTGAGCCGTGACTCCTGGGTAAACGGTGGATTCGAGAACGACTATAGTTTCTGAACCCTTTTGTATTGCTTGAAATACATCACGACCTGCACCAGCAACATAGGAAAGATCGGGTTTGAGGTCGGGAGTAATTGGCGTAGGAACTGTTACCAAGATAACATCGCAGTGCGGTACTGCTTCTGCTGCAGAGGATGTGATGTGCCAATTAGGCGTACCCGGTGCTGGCATAATATCATCAACATCGGGGTCACCGGTTGGATTTTTTCCTGCTTTGACCATGTCGACTGTGCGTTGAGACACATCAACGCCCCATACTTCAAAGCCAGCATCAAGAAAACCGATAGCCGTGGGCAAACCAACGTAACCCAATCCAATGATACCGACCTTCTGCATGGTAAATGCCTTGGGGCGGGGGTTTTCAAGATAGTGGTAGGGATGGCGTTTGTGAGTCAAATACGGCATCTTAATTGTGATACCATCGCCGCCTTTATGAAGGCCGCCAAAATACCACCCAATATGGAATCCGAACAAGGGATGCAACCACTTACCCCTTTGTGGGGAAAGCGTTCCACACTTCGACTACCATTTATTGTAATGGCTGATATCATTCGCAGTCGCAATCTTCTCCGATTATTGGTAAAACGTGATTTGAGCGCACGATATAGGCGCGCATATTTAGGATATACATGGGCCGTCCTTGAGCCTCTACTACTCGCTATTGTATACACCTTTATTTTCACCATTTTAGTGGGCTCGACAGACCCGCTATATTCAGTAAAAATCATCACTGGAATCATTGGCTGGTCTCTGTTCGCACGTTCACTCACTTCCTCTGCAAAATCGCTCAGCAGTTCAATTAATTTATTTCAATTTGCCAGGGTACCTAAAACAGTTTTTGCGACAAGTGGCGTTCTCACTAATTCTGTACTTGCCATCATATCTCTAACTTGTCTCATCCCTTTCTTTATCATACATGATCTTCCCGTCACTTTGAATCTAATATTAGTGCCATTTTGGTTGATAATCTTGTCGTTCACTGGATGGGGTATTGGCCTTATGCTTGCACCTATTTCTTGCAAGGTACCCGATGTATTGAATCTTGTCACTTTTTTAATCAGAGCAGGATTTTTCCTCTCACCTGTCATGTGGACTTATGATATGTTTCATAATCGATTTGGAGAGGGGTGGCATGCTGTTGTTGCGCATTTGAATCCTTCCGTTGTGCCAATCACGGGTATGCGGGATGCAATTCTTGGCACTTCATCTGCAATCCCAACTTATGGATACGCGATGTGTTTTGGAATCGCTTTGTTGAGTTATTTCTTTGGTTCTATCATCTTTGAACGAAATGCACATCGTGCGGTGGTGAACGTATGACAATTGTAATGCATTTAGAAAATATCACGCTTACATATCCAATTGATCGGCGCTATCGCAAAGAAAATGTTCAACCGTCGGGTGTTCACAATATTTCCTTAAAGGTTGAACAGAGCGAGGTTCTCGGAATTATTGGAAGAAACGGTTCAGGAAAAAGTACTCTATTAAAAATGATGGCCGGAGTATTTCCCCCTGATTCTGGCGATATTTCAACACGTGGTAGTGTGTCGTTATTGGCAGGCGTTGGTGTTGGTTTTAACAAGGAATTAACAGGTCGTGAAAATGCATATTTATATGGGGCATTAATGGGTAGAACAAAAAATCAAATAGATGATTTGATTGAGGAAATACAAGAATTTGCAGAGATAAGTCATCATTTTGATCGCCCGATGCGAACTTATTCTTCTGGTATGAAAGCTAGGTTAGGTATTTCAGTTGCTACCGCTTTCAAGCCAGATTTATTACTCATTGACGAAGTATTAGGAGTTGGAGATTCTTCTTTTCGAAAGAAAAGTGAAGAGCGAGTGAAAGACTTGATTGCATCATCGGGGAGTGTTGTGATGGTATCGCATTCTATGGGATTGTTAGCCAAGATATGTACAAGAATAATTGTATTGGATGACGGTCATATTAAATTTCAAGGTGAACCAAAAAAAGCAATTGAGTATTATAACAAATTGCTTGAATAAAATAAAAGTAAACGAATTGACAATTACCTTTCCAGAATAATATTACTGTTCGAAATGGAAATGTTATTATTGGCCGATTTTGAAAGATATTGAGTTTTTCAAGCTCTTTAATTCGTTTTCCTTATATTTCGATACTTTCTTATGATAACATCAAATAAGATTTCATGTTCAAACCATATATGAGGATTCCTTTCTCCCGAAGCCTGCTTGTACAGAATTCAACATATCCAATTCTGACACAATATCATGGAGAGACAAGTAATATTGTTGAACAAATGATGCGTTCAAATACTGCCATAATAGAGGGATATGACCCTGTTTCTTTAAGCATTGAAGGATTTACTAATCCACATCGAGATAGATCACACCAATTTCGATTGCTATCTTTCCAATGGCTAGATCCCATAATTGATGCTAGAGGAAATGAAGAAGTCGACTATTTCTTGGAACTGATATGGAACGATATTATACGGCCGATGATGGCACTCATAGAAAATTCGAAGGATAAAATAGAGCCTTTTTTCATGGCATTTCATGACCATGCAACTGCTCTAAGAACCATGGCGTTTTGTAAGTTGTTTGCACTAAGTTGCCAAGAAATCAAACACGAATTGGAGAATTACTTACGGACATGTATGTTATTTTTAGAAGATGAGGCCTACTACTCTGGTTTAACAAATCATGGATGGGATCAAGCAAAATCTCTTATCATTGCCTCGCATATTTTAAATGAACCTTCGGAACTGGGCTTAGATAGATTTAGGTCCGAATTAAACCATGCATTTACTAAAGAAGGAGTACATGTCGAAAACTCTCCCCACTATCATATTCATATGATCGATAATTTGATTTATTCCTCTTATTTGTTCGAAGAACAATGTATAAATGAGGACTTAGTGAAAGAAATGAGAATAATCGGAGAAGGGGCTGTACTTTTTTACTTTATGATTCAACGAGAAAATAAAACTACTCCGCTAATTGGAGATTCGTATAGAATCCCGCCGAAATTAAATTCGCTAACAAGTAAATTCATTGAAGATGTTTCAAAAAAGATTGTTTTCCCTGATTTCAAAGGATTTCCTGAATCTGGGTATGGCATTTGGAAATATCAAAATGATGAAAAATCAATTCATTTAACAATAAAAAATGGAACACTATCAAGATACCATCGCCATGATGATGATTTGAGTATTACTTTGAATATTGACGGGGAAGATGTTTTTCTTGATGGTGGATTGTATAATTATAATGAGGGTGGTAATGATCGGATTTTCCTTCGCTCATATAGAGCTCATTCAACAATAGTGAATGATAATGACATATGTAATAGAATTATCACACCCCGGCTTTTAAATGAGGCAAATGAACAATTGAATGAATTTAAAGGTACAAGCTCGATGTGGAATGATTCAGTTTATTCAAGAACGATTACCCAAAAATCACCTGAGATTTTTGTGTTCACCGACATTGCTGAAAGTAATTCCGCTTCACATTTGAACATAAGATTTCACACAACTGGAAAGATTTCAATAGAAGATAAAAATGTAGTTTCGATAATCTGTGACTCGGCTATTGTTAGACTTTACTGGGAAGCGAACCAAAATTTTGACATATCAGAAATTCAAGTTAATACATCTAAATCGGTATTTAGCGAAAACCATGGGGTGCTATCTAAATCTAAAATTCTAGATATAAAAATCCCTTATTGCAAATTCCAATACTTTTTACAAATCGGTTGAACGTTAGTCTATTCGGTGCTAATTTAGCAGTTTTTTGAATCTTGTTGCAACATTTTCCATGAAATGATTGGCGAGTTTAGGTTGTAATTGTTGCATACATTCTTTGGCCATATCTTTTTTCTTATCAATATCAATTAGAAACGTTCGGTCAGAAAGATCTTGAACAAAGAAAGGCCAATTGTTTCCAAGTAATTCCTCATGTAACTTTGAACGTATCACAATCGGCGGGGTACCTACTAACAAGGATTCTAATATTTTGGTTGAAAGTTCTTGGGTCTGTGACTCAAAGTATGGATCACGTGCGCACCATGCCAGATCCGCCATGGCTACATTTTCTAAGACAAGGTTTCTAGATAGGCGAGGAATCCAGCGAATAAATTCAGAAGTTTTCAATTTCATTTCCATCCGTGATTGGAACATTGCATCATGTGGAGGTCCTCTGTGTATTTTATCACCGATAATTATTATGCTAAATTCTGCACTTGCCAAATCCAGCAATGGTTCTACACCCCAGAGTGGAGCGATTTTACCTGCATAGATGATATTCAATTTTTCTGAGTCAGGTTCTTTCTTTACAACGCCAAAGGAATTAGGAATCATTGGTGGGAGGGCAATAAAATTCTCCTCCATGGAATTGCTTATTTCAATTAGTTCATTTTTTATCAATGATGTTTGACAGAGTATTTTTCCGCCTTGTTCAACAATTTGTTGGACGAGATGTTCTGTTTGTTTACGAACAACTCTCTTGCCATCAAGTTCGTGCGTGTAATAATCTGTTAGATAAGCCCATACTGCTACATTTTTGCCCATCTCAGTCAACTCTTGAATCAATTCAAACCCTCGGGCTACGATGATCTTTGACTCTCCATACCAGCGTGAAATGTCATTTACAACACGGGTATATTGCTCAAGAGTTACTTTTCTTGCATATTCTATTTCCATCATTTCGGGAGTTATTAATGTGATGTTTTGGTTATCTATGAGGGGTTGGACTATAGGCGAATATATCGCATTACTTGAGATTGGGCAAACCACATGAGTCCCAGATAAGGCCAGCATTGACGCCATAGAAACAAACCAAATTGATGAACCATCAATGAGGTTCAAATCTATATGAGCTGACAGAATGACAACCTCTTGTGATTCTTTTCCAATCAGCCGTAATTCTCCATCAACCTTCAACGGAAGAGAGTTTTCTTCATGTGTTAAACTTCGAATATACATTTGCCTACCTGGGTCAACGACCCGAGGCATCAAATAACGGAAAACTTGAGTGGGTTTGACGGTCGGGGTGGCGCTATCTCTTCTGTCAACCACATTTCTCGTCATCTCAACATACAATCTAAGTGCCACGCTCCTTAGTTCGTAGTTTTCCATGACAAATTGACGGTTGTCTTCTCCTGTTTCATAACCTAGACCAGTGTTGATTAACCGTTGGTATTTCGCAACCATGTCTTCAGTAGAGTCACAAATCCAATTGGATTTATGAATTTGATCTGCCCCTACCCAAGGCAACATCAAAACATCGGTTCGCGCAGCCGCAGCCTCAACAGGAGCAAGATGGAACGATTCAAAAGCTGAAACTGAAAACAACGACGATATAGAAGCAAAAAATGTCCCGATATCGGGGGTAAACCCTTCTTGAACAATATGGGAATG
>Ga0206679_10001493_pt1 | contig 19309 bp, 14 predicted proteins | sample M110012015metaG_FD_155464 | JGI IMG/M metagenome (GOLD analysis project Ga0206679, IMG submission 155464) | Ammonia-oxidizing marine archaeal communities from Monterey Bay, California, United States - M1 100m 12015 | ecosystem: Environmental > Aquatic > Marine > Intertidal zone | place: USA... | reverse complement strand
AATTTATAGTCCATTAGCATTGATGGTTACCGGTGTAGGTCCTTGGATAGATTGGTCCAATAGTATCGTTTCTTACGAGTTAGGACTCGCCATTATTTTACTCTCTTTCGTCAGTATGGAAGCAGCCTTACGTTCAAATAAATCCATGCACTTCTTCGTTGTCGCAATCGTTTCGGGATTGATTCCCATATTGTATGAATTGTATAACACAAATGCCCCTCTTGGTGGCGAAGGTGGCGCATTATCCCTGTTGATATTCATTATTGCAATTCAGGGTTACTATGCCTCAAAACAAGAATTGCGTTCTGAATTGATGCAGAAAGCTAGTGTTTTATTGGTTGGTGAAGTATTAATTGCAATATTTATCGCCCGTATTAATGATTTAAATTTAATTCTTGGACCATTGAGAGCTGAAAACATAGGATTCATGGCAGATCAATTAACTCTGCCCGTAATGTTGTGGATAACAGTCCTAATTGCGTATTTCCCTGCGGTAATGCAACGTAGAGTACCATGGATGCCAATAGGTTTAGCTTTCTCTTTGTTCTTTTTACCTACGGATTCTAACATTATTCCATGGCTCATTACTTTAGTAATGATTCCTTATATGTTATTCATTAACACCAATACCAGAAAATGGGTCGCTGACCTAACGGTCACAATGATTGCTGTATCATTCATAATGACGGATTTTATTGCTCGAATAAATGATATCGCTTTCGCCGATATATTTTCAATTCCTTATGTCCACTATGTTATCCCGATAGTGTTGATTGTTATTGCAGAAACCGGTGTCAAAAAGGGCAAGATATCTTCTTGGGCACACTTATCCATGGTCTCTGCAGTAGTGTTATCACGAGCAATATTAGGTGCTGAAGAATGGTTCTTACCTTGGGTGTTTGTAGCATATATCCTATATATTGCAAATTACAGCCTCAGTAATGCTACAAAATCTAACTTATTTAACGATAGAAAGGAATCATCTCTAACCATAGTTATCGCTCTTGGTTCAACTTTAATGTTAGCAATTTTCGGAAAATTAAATTTACCTGAAACAGCACTTGATGATTATTTATCAGGATTTAATCTCTCTTTGATGATATTAGGATTAGTATCATATTCATTATTACGTATTGGCAGGGATGTTGAATTTGACATTGGTATGCTGCTTAAATGGCAAACGAAGAAAAAGACATCGAACACATTTAATTCTGAATTGAATGCATGGATTGAAGTTGATAATCAAAATGATGAATATCTCATCGAATTTGAACAAAATTGGTTGAATAAATCTTGGGGATCTCTTGCAAGAATTAGTGTAATAATTCCGCTTATTTTTATGACAATTGCAATAGCCTCAGTAGAGTATAGGCCTCTCGCTGAAAACCCTCTTTGGGTAATGTTTATGGCAATTCCAGTTGCAATATTAGTTTCTGAGATTCTTGCGCTTGATAAGATTAGTTCCCTCACTAGAGCAACTGGAGTTTGGATGTTAGCAATTATGGCTCTTCCAATTGCTATCAAAATGTTAATTGTAAGAGGTGAAACAACTGCTGCGGATATTCCAGATATGCTTCATGGATTGATACCTGCAGCTATTGTTTTAGATTTGATATTGATCGCTGCACCATTCATTGTGAACGCTCAAATAAACAAACGCGGAATTGATGATGATGAATTATCTGTTAACTCCGATATTGCAGCATTGGCTGGACTTCTTATACTTGCAATGATGGATTCTTCAGGAGGTTTACTTCTTATCAGTATGTTTGTTTTAGTAACATTTAGAGCGATTAAACATAGACACAACAAGGTTCTGTTAGCATCCCCATTGATTTTCTTATTTGTTGGAACAACTTGGTTAACAGAATTTGGATTAGCCAATACAATTCTAGATGCATTGGCAATTGATGTTGAATATGGTTTCCTTACAATTGCAAATATTAGTGGATGGATAATTGCAATCCAAATGAGTATCGTTTGGATTATGGCAACTAAAGATATTGATTCTGATAAGAAAATTGAATTGCCATGGTGGGGTTCGATGGCTTGGGTTGCAGTAGGATTAATCGCAGCGATCCCTGAAGTCTCTTGGCTTCCAACCATTTTCACGTTAATGTTGACCGCGAGCGCTATTTACAGAGGAAAGGTTTCATTCATTCCTATGATGCCAATTGCCTTCTTCTTCTCATTCTTTATGGGAATGATAGGTGATTCCAATTTTACTCATTATAGTGATGGGGAAATATTTGGATGGAGTGCTATTGCTACTGCATTCTTCACACTGTCACTTTCGGCAATGGAGATGACCGATTGGCTATATTCAAAATGTGATAAAATTGATAATGAACTTGAAAAATGGGAAATGTTTTCAACATCCGTTCAGGCGGGAAGAGATCAAATTTCCGATGCACTAAGAATAATGGGCATTGGAGCATTTTTGTTATCATTTGATGTTGCAGTAGGAATTGGCCCTGTTATTGCTGCTGTTTGGGTAACTTACATTGCAATACGTAAAGGCAATACAAATGGACTGTTAATAATGCCATTATTGCATGGTATTTCAATTGCCAATTGTTTGAGTGAAGCCGAAATTGCTTCCGAAGATATTAGACAACTCGTTGTAGGATTATTAATGGCGATTGAAGGTGGAGTTCTAATCTACTTCTCTACCCAAAATGACAAGGTATACGAGTGGCAGACATTCAATTGGGATAGTGATAATGATTTCTTAGATTTCATGGACTACTTGGGAATGGGCGGATTACTATCTGCGATTTCTGGTACATGGTATGCATTTAATGGAACAAGTATTGAATCATTTTCTTGGTTGGTAATGACTGTGCTCTTTACCATGGTTGCTATTCAAGGATTTTCTGAGGAAAACGATGCTCGATGGAGAAGAGGTTACGGAGGATTTGGCTCATTGATTACAGCATTCATTTTCGCCAATTCATTAGACTCTGATATTTACCAAGCACTCGGATATGTATTCCTAGGAATACTTGGATTCGGTTATGGTGCAATGTTTAGCCAAAGAATTGGTGAAGAAGGTGAAATTTATGTCGCTGAAGAACAAACCCAAGATGCAATTCAACAAACCACAATGGCAATGCCAGTAGTGGAAGAACAGAGTCAAGGTGGACTACTTCAAGCCACTAAGAAGATAGTTGCAAAGGAAGATGCATCACCAGAAATCGTTGAAGAAATAGATGAAGTTGAAGAAGTCTCAGTAATCGAAGAATCAGATGATGAAGTAATAGAAATTAAAGAATCAGTACCAGAACTAGAAATTGCAGCTATTCACGACGGATTGATTGAAACTGCTGATGGATTTGCAATTAGATTACCTGGTGATGTGGTACAAAATATCTTGAATTCAATCAACAATACTCCTCATGAAGGATTCAAGCCGGTATTAGGTTTCTCACCTACTGGACAAGTAATGCTAAACTTTGAAACTGAATGATTAGGTTCAGTCACGAGTTGCTGCTCCTTCATCTCCAGCGCTTACCCTAGGTACATTTGTAAGAGGTTGAATACTTGGGTATGCGCCCCAATATGCCTCTCTTGCTTCTTGATTGATTTGCATACAAAGAACAACATCTGAATCTCTTGCAGGCATTATCTCGCTTCCGTTTAAATGCTTAATAATTGGTTCAATGTTACTCAAATTCATCAAACCCCAACCTGTTTGAGTGCAAGGTGCTATTGGAGAAATAGGCATTGTACCGCTTGTAGGATCCCAATCGACATCAGGATACCAAGCGCTCAAGTTTATCGCTTCGCGCACATCATAATTCTTTATCTGAATTGGATTTCCTTCAGCATCTGTTCCATTGACCAAATTGCCAGAACGATTGGAAGGAGAGGCTCCACTACCACTATCAGAATATTGGCTTCTTAATTCTTCTAAAACAAATGAAATAATTCCAGCTGTTCTTGGTGTGGCAAAAGAAGTTCCTGAAGTCTCATGATAGCCATCAATGTCTTGGTGATTTGGCAATAATTGTGTCCAATCTGCAGAAATATCGGGATAGGAGCCTGACATTATTTCCTTTTGGTCATCTCCTTCTTCAGCATATCCTGCAATACCAATACTCCATGGTGGCCCTGCTGTAGCATCTTGTACTGCAGGTGAAGGTGAATTATCTGCTGCACCTGCATGAAGTTTCATTTGAGAGACTACCGCTTCCTTTGTGCCTAATTCAATTCCAGGGACTGGCAGTGAACCTGGAGCTCCAAAGGAAGTTGTAATTACATCAACAAGCGGTTGATTGGCCGCTGTAAGAACTGCTTGTGTACTGAACCCTTCCACGAAGAAAATAACTACATTTGGATTTGCATTTACTACCGCACCGGTAACTGCTGAACCATGACCATCATTTGGATCATCTAAAATTGGAGTACCATCTCCTTCAGTCCAATCTGGAGACTTACCAAAAATCCTAGTTCCTTCAAAATAGACTACATCATTTGAACCGATGACATCCCAACAACCTTCTCTATCTGCGTCAACCCTCTCTTGATATGAGCCTTCAAAAGTCAATTCACAGGTAATTGTAACACCAAGTTGTTGAATTAACCACGTTGGGAATGTTTCATTGCTGCGGAAATGGTCATGATATACATTAATTCCAGTATCGATTGGAGCGACTACCGAAAATGACCTCCATTCATTTTCCTCTTCTTGTTGGCCAACTACTGAATTATCTGGATTCGAGTTTGTATTCATTGCTATCCCTAGAACGACTGCTGATAGAAGTAATGTTGACAACAATGCCCCCATCATCCTATTAGGAGAACTCGCTCCAACCTCAATAATTGCATCCGCAACATCTTCATTGGCATCATCGGACATGCTTCTGCCTCAAATATTACCTTCTTCAACACTACGCCTAATTGAAAGGGTCAAGCCTCATGGCTTCAACATGGACGAAAGGTCACAACGCTTGGTATGGATAGACCTTGAAATGACTGGACTAGATATTGAAACTGAATCCATTATCGAAATTGCTACAGTGATAACCGATGGGGAATTGAACATCCTCGCTGAGGGGCCAAATCTTGCAATTTGTGTCAGCGAAGAGTTGTTAGCAAATATGGATGAGTGGAATACAAGCCACCACAACCAAAGCGGATTGGTTGAAAGAGTTCGTAATCAATCTGTTTCAATCGAAGAAGCAGAAAAGCAAACAATTGAATTCATATCCAAATGGGTCGATAAGGGGGTTGCACCATTATGTGGCAATTCCATATGGAATGATCGTAAATTCATGGAAAAGGAAATGAAGCAATTAGTACAATACCTACACTATAGAATGATAGATGTCTCTACGATTAAAGAATTATCAAAACGATGGTATCCCGAAATTGAAGGTTTTCAAAAGAAAGGTTGTCACCTTGCTCTTGACGATATATTAGAGTCGATTGAAGAATTGAAATACTTTAGAAACAAACTATTCAATAATTGAATTATTCTTCCTCAAGGTATTTTTTATCTTCTGAAATAATGCTCTTTTTAGGCATCATTCTGTAAGCGAATACTGATGCACATAGAGCAATAACTCCTGCAATAATAGATGATGCTTGCATTCCTTCAATAAATGCAAAACGTGCATTTTCAATCAAAATATCTCCAGCAGGATTGCCTTCCATCTTGAGTTTCTGACCAATTCTTATCGCCGTTGGGAAGGAGTTATTGATCTCACTAGAAAAATGGGCTAATCCGTCAGGTATCACTATACTTCGCTGATATAATTCATTCAATGCACTACCACCAATTGCGATTCCTAAAGCACCTCCAACTTCTCGGCTAGCATCATTGGTAGCACTACCAACTCCAGCCTTATCTTCTGGTATTGCATCCATGACAACTGTTGTTGATGGTGCCATTGTCAATCCCATACCCAATCCAAGGAACCAAAACATTAGTGCCAGCATAAAGTACGGTGTATCCATTGAAACCTGTGAGAATATTGCCAATGCGAGAGTGACCAATAATAATCCAGTTCCTACAACCCGGTTAACACCAAATTTTGAAACCAATTTGTCACTATTTGCTGCTGCTGGCATTAGGCCCAATGGTAAGGGGAAGAAACGAATGGCTGCTTCAAGTGGTGAATATCCCCTGACCAATTGGAAATGAAGCATCTGCATAAACATAAATGAAAACATTACGAAAAATGCTAGACTGATAGCCACAAGACCTGCTGAATATCCTCTGTTTGAGAAAAAGGACATTGGCAATATTGGATGAGGCGTCTTATTTTCCCATTTGATGAAAACTATTAGAGAAACAATTCCTATTGCAAAGGCAGCGATTACTTCGTTACTATTCCAACCTAAATTCGGACCTTCAATAATTCCAAATAAAATGGAACTTAGAGTAACTATTGACAGAATTGAACCAACCCAATCAAGTGGCGTGGTCGTGGTTTCTTTTGATTGAGGAACATATTTTGCCCCGATTAATAGTGCTAAGAATATAATTGGTACATTGATTAAGAAAATATCTTGCCATTGATAATGCTCCATAATATAGCCTCCAACGAGCAAACCAATTGGGGCACCGACTCCAGCCATTGCAGCCCATATTCCGATTGCTTTACCGCGCTCTTCCTTTGGGAAGACCACAATTACAATCGAAAGTGTTGCTGGCATTACCAATGCTGCTCCAAGACCCATCATCGCTCTTGCAGCGATTACTTGATTTGCTGTTTCAGCAAAAAATGCCGCCCAGCCTGCAGAAGTAGCTAAGATTACCATCCCCACTTGTAAGGCGCTTCTACGGCCAAATCGATCTCCAAGAGAACCCATCACTAACAGAGTTCCTCCGAAAATCAATGCATATGCATCCACTATCCATTGCATTTGAGAGTTATCAGCACCTAAATCAATAGATAATTTTGGTAATGCCACATTGAGCGTGACATTGTTGAGCATTACGATGATTAAACTAAGGCTCATAATGCCTAAAATAATCCATCGGTCCTCATGGTGTGAGTGGTGATTACCCATGATATTGCCGATTTTGCAATGTTATATCAATCGGTTGTACACAATAGATAATAATAACATAAAAATACACTATTGGTTATTTCGCCAAGTAGATTTTGAATGGTCAACTCCTTTGTGAACAGATAGAATTTGTGCTATTACAGCTATTGCGATTTCTTCTGGTGTCTCAGCACCAATGTTTAGTCCAATAGGGCACTGAATGGAATCCAATGACTCTTGAGTAATACCTGCATTCAAACATTCAGCCTCAAAGGCCTGCCATTTACTTCTGCTACCAATAACTCCAATCCTCGGTTTGCTGTTTGAATTAATTTCATCTTCTGATTCTATCAGAGATAACAATGAAATCAACCTCTCTTGGTCCTCGGCCCAATCATGACCAAGTAACAAAATATCACTAAAGCGAGATATTGATTGCTTCGTTTCTTGATCTTTGTTTTCGTTACCAGAAAAAAAGGCTGCTACTGAGGAACAGTGTAATTCTTTTGAATTTGGAAACTCTTTGGAATTAACGAATTCACTTCTAGTGTCATGTATTGAATAATTCCATTCCAAAGATTCGATTCCCTTAACCAATGCTTTAGCACAATGTCCAGCACCCATCAATAATACATGTGGCATAGCAATAATCACCTCGATTGCAAGGGTCACTTGGCCCCCGCATAATGAATCAAGAGGTGTTACTTGATAGCCCTTCGCACCCTTATTCAACCCATAAGTAAGCACTTCCCCACTAGGCTTTGATGATTGTTTTAGCATTTCTCTACAGCGCTGAATAACCTTCAATTCAAGACCAGCGCCGCCAACGGTACCAATGCATTGCTCATTTTCATCAAACCCAGAAAGTGCCAACCTTGCTCCTACTTTGCCAGGGACGCTACCTGATGTACTGATTACACTTGCAATGACAACGGAATGACTTTGTTCAAGGCGTGATAACGCCCATGCCAAAACCGCTGCGGTCATATCCACGCCTTGCGGGGTTCACACATACACTTTGCGACTGCAACTGTTCAATCAGTTTACAGAAGTGTTTGCTCGTTATCCAATAACAACTGTAAATCTTGTTCTGTATCAATATTCAAAGAAATTAATTGATAATTAACCTGAACAGGATTGAAAGAAACAAGTTCTCTCAAAGGCTCGTCTGGATTAGCAGCTAATACTTCTTCAATATCATCACCTGCAATAATTACTGGATGACCACTACGGTTGTTACTTACCGGCTTACATGAAGTCTTAGATTCTATCAGTTGTTTAACCATTTTAACATCCCATCCAGGTCTATCCACTGGTGCGATTAGCACCATCCTTGGAGTTCTGCCATGATCACCACATAATGACATCAATCCACATTGAATGCTTCCAGTTCGACCTTCTTGTGGTGCTTTGTTGATTACGATTGTTGCATCTGGCGTTGATGTTAAACAATCAAATGCTAATTCAGGTGATGTCACTACGACTATTGGGGAGCAACCTGCACTTTGTAATCGGCGAAATGCCAACCCAAGCAAATTGGTATCTCCAACATTTACAAGTGCCTTTGGTTGGCCAAGTCGAGATGATGCTCCCGCAGCCAAAATAATTGCTGGAATCCCCTTGGCCATGATGTTGGCACAGTAGAGTTATTCTTTGATTAATCGGCTAATTGGAATGATATCGAGCAAATTATTCCCCAAACAGCCATCGCGTCTTAAAATACCCTAAGGTTTCTCACCATTCATGAATCAAACTGAATATGAAACTTCAGACCCCTACCATAAGTCAATGCAATTATTGCATAATACTGTCACTGGTAGCGATTCACTTCAATGGGATGATGGTGAATACGGGAAGGTTGAGATCTTCGTCCGAGGTATGTCAAGACGTTGGTACAAAATAAATGCCCACCAACTTACACCGGATATAATTGGTGAAAAGAAAAAGCCGCATTGGACCAGTGCATGGGTAATTAGTGTGAGGGCTGCTGCATGGAAGTCTGATTTTTATCAGAACAAATCATTGGTAGTTAGCCTTTGTATTCACACAAATAAAATCGGAGCCAGATTACCGATAGGAGACAGTTTGGTCAGCCTCTGTTTGTCATTAGTGAATGACAAAACTACAGCATTGAATATTCCCTTACTCGCTCAATTCATTGTCTGTCCAAGAAAACGGTTATCAACAATAGAAATATTCCAAGATGAAGGCGTCATAACATCTGAAATGTTGGAAGGTGAGCAAGATTTTATGGGTGATTGGGATGATGATTGGGAAGAAGAGGAAGAAGATAATTCATGGCAACAAGACATGGGGCTCATTGACGAAAGTCCAGCTCCCATTGATATTCTTGCACAACTATTCTCACAACAGAACACATCAACTGCTGCAGAGGAAAGAAGAGAACTTGATAATGAGTTGCAAGAAGAAAATAGAATCAATGATATTGAAAAAATGATTTATGACTGTGAAAGGGCTGCTGATAGAGCCGCTGATAGAAGATAATTGGATAGAGTTAGAAATCTTTAGTGATCTCTCGCCCGATAATCATTCTTTGAACCTGTGAAGAACCCTCGTAAATTTGCATAACTTTAGCACCTCTCATTAGACGTGCAACTGGATATTCTTCTGAATAACCATATCCACCAAAGATTTGCACTGCATCGGTTGAAACCTCCATTGCTGCATCTGCTGCAAATCTCTTAGCATGCGCTGCAGATTCAGTATTGCGAATTCCATTATCTGCTTCATAAGCACTTTTCCAAGTCAATAAACGACTAGCCTCGACTTTGGTTTTCATATCTGCGAGCATGAATTGAATCGCTTGGTGCTTGTGTAACGGCTTACCAAATGATTGTCTCTCATTGGAATATTGCAAAGCATGTTCATATGCTGCTCTTGCTAAACCAGTAGCATGTGCTGCGATATTCGGCCGACTCATATCAAAAGCACTCATTGCATTCATCCATCCACCTGACTCAGAACCACCGATTAAGTTCTCAATCGGAACTCTCAAATCATCAAAAGTAATTGCACGTGTATCCGAACATCTTTGACCCATGTTGACTTCTTTCTTACCTAGAGATAACCCCTCAGTACCCGCTTCAACAATAAATCCAGACATCCCTTTGTAGCCTGCATCAGGATCTGTTTTTGCAAGAATAAAAAAGAAATCGGCGTGTCCTGCTCCAGTGATGAACATCTTTGAACCATTGATGACATATTCATCTCCATCACGTATTGCTGTTGTTTTACATGCTGCTAAATCAGAACCTGCACCAGGTTCTGTAACGCCATATGATGCCAAAGCACCGTCTTCAGTAATTTTTCTTAACCACTTTTGCTTTTGCTCTTCGGTTCCACCAGTGATAATAGGGGCGCAAGCCAATGATGTTGCATAAGCTGCTGTTGCAAATCCTGGGTCTCCCCAAGCAAGTTCCTCATTGACCAATACCTCTTCCATTGTGCCTAATCCTGCTCCACCATAATCTTCAGGAATGTGTAAGTTTAGCAATCCCATCTCATGTGCAGCCTGTATTACCCCCTTAGGGTATTGAGAGTTCTCATCCCAGTGCTCTGCATTAGGTCGAATCTCATCAACTGCAAACTCATGTGCAAGTTCACGCAACATCTCCTGCATCTCATCAAGTTGGAAGTTGACCATAACACCCCCAGCAGGAACCCCCTTATGAGGATTGAAACAAAAATAACATCGCAAATAGTTAATATTGCAAGATTTCAATCTTCCGAATAAGTTTCATCCAATAATGATTAACCCTTCATGTACTGCTACTAATATTGACATGAAAGCACCATAGAATAAGACCAATAACAAACCTTCCCATCGCTTAAACTCATATTGTGTCCACATCATGAAAATTGCCAACGCTGAGCCTGCTATTGTCGTAGGAATGATGAAATTCAGCAACAACGGTGCTCCAGAAGTTGTTATCGCTAATGGACTAATTACTGCTGCAATACCAATAGACAATAATGGGTCTGTGATATTGGAGCCAATCAAAGTCCCTATCGCTACACCTTCACTTTTTCTAGCGGCCATCAAAGCAATTGTCAATTCTGGGAGTGATGTTCCCAATCCAGAAATTGTTGTACCAACGACTGAATGCGGAACAGCCATTGAAACTGCTAAATCACTTGCAATTAACACAAGATGATTAGCAGCAAAAACAGCAAAATAAAGCCCTAAAGTAATCATGACAAAATAAGCAGCAGTACTCCAATTAGAACCGGTTGGCTCAAGTTCTATTGACTTACCAGATAATTCATCCTCTCTAATCTCTTTACGGTGTAGAAGCAACCATGACACATATAGGGAATAAATGAGGATTAGAATTATTCCTTCAATACGATTCAAATCGTTTCCTGTGTAGATAAATAAACTCAACAATAATAATGAAAATAGCATTATCAATCCATCTCTTTTCAACCATGAAGGACGAATATTGATTCCTCTAAACAATACTACTATACCAAGAATTAAAGTTATTTGAACTAATATTGATCCGAATATTCCACCGATTGCAAAATCGGCAATATCTGGATTTGTTGATGAGTCTATTGCAGCAGTTGTAGTTACTAATATCTCTGGCAATGAAGTTCCTATTGAGACTATAGTAAGTCCGATTACAACTTCAGGAATCCCTGCCCTTTGCGCCAAACCCTTAGCACCCTTAATGAAAAAATCCGCAGATGTTACCAATAACGCTAATGCTAATCCTAGTAGAAATAACGAAAGTGGAAGATTATCCCAACCAACCTTATCTTTAAACAATTTGAATCCTATTATCGCAGCAAATAGAGAACCTGTAATGGCAAGGGTGTTGAAATGGATTAATTCAGGTATTCCCATTACCTTTTTGCCCTCTGCCATGGGCATCCGACATCACCATTCCTTCTTGACGCTTATGTGAGCAATGCATTCAATTGATTCATTTAGGAAAACCAAATAATACGCCAGAGATGCGGATAAAATATGTGGAAACGCGCAAGTGCTGAACTTCTCGGGACCGCTTTGATGGTCGCAGCAGGATGTGGAAGCATTGCCTATGGTGCTTCAACGGCTGTAATTTGTCTATCATTTGGGATTGGAGTTACAATAGCAATACTGCTTTTTGGACCAATCTCCGGCGCCCATATCAATCCTGCAGTAAGCATTGCATTTTACCGCCATGGTGATTTAGAAAAAAATGCAGTTATTCCATATGTTTCTGCTCAGATAATTGGCGCAGTCCTTGCAGCTGCTGCTGTTTCTGGTGCTGGTCCTACAACTATTGCATCTAGCCATTCTTATGCGAGTGCATTCATTATCGAAGTTTTCATCACATTTGTATTGATGGCAAACATACTTTGGATTATCAGCAAGAGTGAAAATAGAATTATTGTTGCTTCATGGATTGGCGGATGTGTTGCAATATTAGCATTTATTTTCGGATCTGCAACTGGTGCAAGTATGAATCCTGCACGAACTATTGGTCCAAATATTATATCTGAAATCTACAGCAATATCCCATTCTATATATTTTCAACAATTATTGGCGCATGGCTTGCTGCTGAATTGTTTTTGAGAATTGGTCAAAAAGAAACCATCTCAGAATAATTAAGAACAAGTTGTTCGAAGAATTTCGATTACATGTTCAACTGATGGAATAGTGTGATCTTCTAGTGGAGGAGAAAATGGTACTGGGGTATCCAGTGCACCAATTACCACAGGAGCTGATTCCATATTGTAAAAACAAGATTCTATTATTCTAGATTGAATTGTATGCCCAAGACCACCACTCCATTGACCTTCTTGTAATACGACAAGTCTGCCAGTTCTAGTTACCGATTCAATACATGTCTGAGCATCAAATGGCAATAGTGTACGCAAATCAATTATCTCAACTTCAATATTTTCTTGTGCCAATTGTTGTGCTGCCTTTAGTGCAACATGGAGCATTGAACCCCATGTGACCAAAGTGACATCTCGGCCACCTCTAATTACTGCAGCCTTGCCAATCTTGAAAGACTGATCATTTTCAATCGACTGCTTTACAGATTCCGTATCAACTATTTGGTTGATATTTTGCCCCCAACCAGTAAGTCCACCTCGCAATCCATACAATCCAATGTGTTCAAGCATCAATACTGGGTCATTCAATTCCGCAGCCTCCATCAAGAGGTCATAGGCATCTTGAGGAGTTGCTGGTGCTAGAACAACTAATCCTGGGTCATTAGCAAACCATGATTCTATCATATTAGCATGGAAAGGCCCTGAGCGCGTTTTTCCTCCAAGTGGAATGCGAATAGTCATTGGACACTCCGCTCCCCATCTCCATCGAAGCATAGCTGCATTGTTGATTAAGGCATTATATCCAAGCGCTGCAAAACCACCGAATTGAATTTCCACCATTGGCCTCATGCCCGATAATGCTGCACCGACGCCAGTATGGACAATTACAGCCTCACAGAGTGGCATATCAATCAATTTGTCAGAATGACCAGCATTTTTCAGTGCCATATTCATTCCAAATGCACCTGCTACTTCCATGTCTTCACCGATAAATACGCAGTTATCTTGATGACGCGTAGCAATATCTGCCATTGCTTGTTGTATTGCACGAGCGTATGTCCAACCACCACTTTCAGAATATTCTAAGGTACATTCTCCAACATCAAGAGGGGATTCAAGCAACTGTACTTCTTTACTTCCATTTATTCTTGAGAGATGGTCTTGATGGGTGTCAGCATCATTTAGCGAAGTGATTCCCTTGGTTACAGTCTCTGGACTTGGCCATTCCATATCCTCAAGGTCTCCACGTGCATCATCAACAAATTGCTGTTCTTCTGTTGATATTGCATTCAATACATTCTCTTCTACACCAAGTTCAACGAGAAGTTGACGATGTGTTGGAATTGGGTCTTTCGCTTCCCAATACGCAAGTAAGTCTTTGTCAACATAGCCTGGTGGAGTTCCTGTCTCACTTCCCAAGTATAGATCATCATGATGATGAGCATGGCCGCAACCACGCATTGTTTCAACATGTATCATTGTAGGTCCTCCACCCTCTAATGTGAATTCACGAGCACAGGCAGTACTCGCGTGCCATGCTGCTGGGTCTGAGCCATCGATTGTCCAAGAGGGGAATCCCATCGCTACTGCTTTATCTGCCCAAACTTCAACTCCTGATTGCTTTGCAGGAGGTGTATCCAAGGCGATTTGGTTATTTTGTAATATGTAGCAAATTGGCAATCCTCTAGCTCCTGCTAAATTCAATGCCTCCCAATATTCACCTGACGATGAAGCCCCTTCACCAATACAAGCAATATGGAAACGTTGTAGATTTTGCCTCCATGCAGCAAATGCTAATCCAGTCATTGTAACACTTGCAATCGGTAATGGTGCAGTAGGCGGCAAGACACCTACATGCCATGCTCCAATGTGCAAGTCTCTTCCACCAGCATTTTCCCAACCACCATTTTGATTAGAGCCTGCTTTTCCAATATTGGCCGCCATAACATCAAGCGGTGTATCACCCATTGCTAATCCAAGACCAATATCTCTAATCATTGGTGCAACTAAATCTCCATCATAGCCATTTCCAGGGGTTGCATCACGGGGTGCATCTAATTGACGATTAAGAGCCGTAGCAACTGCAACAACACCTTCTTGCCATGTAGAACGGAAACCCTTTCCACCAAATTTACTTCCATCCGGTGTTTCTATTCCCTCGCTGAAAATTGTCTTCAACTTTTCATCTAAAAATCTAGTTCTTTCCATCAATCTTTGCCACTCAAGACGTTGTTCTATAGTTACAGACATATACTGTGCTAAGCGTCTTAATGTCAAACGCATATCGATGATAAAGTGTGTATTTCGCCTTTCAATAAATTCATCCAACGTCCTCCTTGGAATAATTTCAACATCTTCTTGACCCTCCATTTTTGCTTGGATTTGGGCTTTCATTGCTCTCTCCAATGCTTCCAATAATCGATTGCTGAAATTGTGCCATGAAGGACCCTCAAATTGTTTTGGTTCATTGCCAATCATATGATCCCAAACGGTTGCAACAAGGAATAGATGACCATCATGACGTTGTGTTACAAAACGAAGAACCTCTTGCTTCGCTGCATCTGCATGAAGTTGTTGAGTAAATTCAAGAGGTTGTTTTGGACGCCAATCAGCGCCGTGAATTACAGGTAAGTCGCCTTGTTCCATGTTGCTGCCTCATGTTGGCGCAGAAGGAAGTCTCCTTCAAGTCTATGCATTACATGAACAGAACAATAGAAAGATTAAAATTGAATATATCCCCAATAGTGTTCATGGTTGATGGTTCAGTACAAATTGTGGAAGCATTAGCGGAAGGTGTTGCTGATGCTGTCAATTTGGAGAAAATGGAGAAGAAATGGTGGTGGAAACCACTAACAAAATTTATTATTATTGCTCCATTTATTGCATTAGCAGTGTATTATTATAGTTGATTCAACAATTATTACTCTGATTCAACACGTGTTTTCATTTCATTATTATAGCATTCATTGAGAATATCTTGATTTCTAAATGTCACGATAAAGCCAAACATTGCTGGAACACATAGTAGCCCTAAGGAAAGTGGCCAAGAACCAAACAAGTCATACACCGGGCCAACGATTAGCGGCCCTACAATTGTACCCGCAGCCCAAGCAGTACCAAATGCTCCAAAAGCCAATCCAGGGTTTCCTGAACCATACGCTTGGTTGGCTGCAGCATCTATCATTGTCAACATTGGTATTTGAGTTGCTGCGATAGCAAATTGATATATTCCAAGCATTAGAATCATTGCAATTATTGCTTGTCTACCAGATAATTGATGCCCTAAGACTCCAACCAATGCTAAAGAAATAGTAACGACCATCCAGCCCATTAGCATATATCTAGTAGGTCCATTTTTATCAACAAGTTTTCCCCAAAACAATGAACCAATACCTTGAGTGAATACCATTACCAATAATACTCCTCCAATCGCAGCGGGTTTTAGACCAAGTTCATCATCAAGAAATAGCGGACCTCCTGCTTCTAATGCACCTGTTGCTAAGGTGGTTATTCCAATCAATACTCCAACCCTTAGCAATACTGGATTGGTAATGAATACCTTTAGAGAAACGTTACCTTGCGTAGGTTCTTGAGCATCTCCAATTACAGAAGAGGAATACCAAACTACTGGGATTGCAGAAAGGGTTGCTATTGATAATACAACGAAAGCTACTGAACCAAAATATTCAAACAAAACTCCGCCAAGAACTGGCCCTAATAATCCGCCAATCGCTGCCATCGCTATCAATTTACCAGCCTGTTCTCCAAATTTATTAGGCCATAATTGTGATGCAGAAGCTAGACAAGCGGTCATCACAGCAGCACCAGATGCCCCATGCAATAATCTAGCACCAGCAAGAATAAGGAAGGCTTGTGGAAGTATTTCTTCTGTAGCAACAAGGTACATCAATGCTGAAACTGATAAAAGAATTAGCGATAATAAAATCGTCTTTCCGCAACCGATCTTATCGGTTAAACGGCCTGTTAATGGGCCCAACAAAAACATTGGAACCGCCCATATTGAAACTAATAATGTTGCTTGTGTTGCACTGAAGCCAAATTGATGTTGCCACGTAGGTAATATTGGTACGATGAATGCGTATCCGAGGTAATCAACAAACAATGCCATAACCAAAGCCGGAAAGGCAAATGCCATCCTTCTTTGTTGATTTTTCACTCCTCTTCCTCCAATTCAGGCAAAGAGTCGAGCACTTCCTTAGTTAATTTTGCAGCATCTTCAATTTGGGTCATCAAAGTCAAATCGGATAATGCACCTGGACGACCAAGACTCCACATCAACTCATGTACTATTTCCGTAGTCAATTTGGTCATTTTGAGAACTTGAGGGTCGATTCTAGCCATAGAATCATCTTCATGAATTGAAACAAAATCTGGTTCCTCATCAAGAATTGAATCCATAATTTCCATTACTTCATCACCAATATCATCCGCTTGATTTTGAAGAATTGATTCCATTGAAGAACCTGCTTTGAGTTTACCTGAAGGCTTTTCTCCACCTCCCAGTGTTTTATTGCCTTTACTCATTTGCTTGAATGAAGGTACTGAGGATTTGTCTTTTGAATTTTCATCATTACCTTCACCATCGTTTGATTCTTCAGGAGACATTTCACTAGCCTCCTCAACCAATCTGTTCAAAGCAATTCGTAGCATTGATGACATCATTGACAAATCTACATCTTCATCAACATCTATTCCTTCTTCTCCCAATTGTTGCATTATTTCATTAATAAAATCTGTATTTATTTTTTCTGGACTAACCAGCCCTTTCAGCATCGGGAGAGCCCATTTTCCATCTCCCATCATCATTCCAACATCAAAAGTTCCGCCACCTCCACCTCCACTATCAATATCTGCAGGTGGTGGGACAAATTGCTTTCTTGTATGTTTTCCAATTTGTTCAATCAAGGATGGCATGTCAATAGGCTTGGACATTACTTCTGCTATTCCTGCCTTAGCAGCAGACATCAGATAGTCATCAGTAATACTGCGCGATAATACAACGATGCGGCATTTAAATGCAAATTCAGGATCACTCATCAAACGCTGACTAGCATCTAATACATCGCCAGCTTTCCATTCCCCTTCCATCAATACCACTTCTGGCATTGTTGCTAATGCAGTACCTTCTGCTTGGCGAAGGGTGCTGGCTCTAGTGACATCAAAGCCTTCTCTTTCCAATGAATTTGCAAGGAGATTTCGGCGACCTTCATTTTCATCTGCAACAATGACCTTTGCCATGAAATCACCTCTTCAACCCCATAGGGGTTGGCAACCAGCCTTCAAACTCTTCCCTTCAATTACTGGTTCTAAGCAGTTTGTTGAGGGTCTTCAAAAAAGCCAATTAAGGCGTATTTCTATTCTCAGTATTCGATTTCATCAGGCTTAGCTGCTTGCCATGCCATGATTCCACCACTTAAGTTGAACAACCTTGAAGAATCAAAGCCTGATTGTGTTAGGAGCATTATTGCCATTTCGGATCTCATTCCACCTTTACAGTGAACCAAAATATCTCTATCTGTAGGTAAATCATTCATTATCGTTTGAACTTGTCCATGGTCAACATTTAGGTCAACTGTTGTAAGTCTCGCTTGGTCATATTCCATTTCAGAACGAACATCTAAGATAAATGGAGACCAACCATTCTCTTTCTTTTGAAGGACTTCTGACATACTAATTTCGGTATACATTATTTCCCCTAAGATGGCCTTTCCCTTTTGAACCTCTTGTCCATTATCAATATCAATTCTATTTGTTGAAGTCCTGCACCATTGACTAGATTCAAACATTTCAGTAACCATTTTCAAATCGACAACCGGCTCTCTATCTACACTTTTTGAATATTTTAAGATGTTGAAATCCATTCTTTCCGCATCATAAATTAGTAGCCGTCCAGACAAGGATTCTCCAATTTCTAATATTATTTTTATTGCCTCCGTCGCTTGAATTGAACCAATAACACCTGGCAATACTCCTAGAACACCTCCTTCTTCACAATTAGGAACAGCATCCGCAGGTGGCGCTTCAGGGAATAAATCGCGGTAGCATGGACCATCATTATTGTTGAACACTGTAACTTGACCTTCAAAGCGGTGAATTGAACCATATACCCACGGTATTCCCAAGATTGAACAAGCATCATCTATCAAATAGCGAGTTGGAATATTATCTGTGCCATCGATTAAAACATCCCAACCTTGCTGCAATATTTCAAGTGCATTATCTGGATTAAGCCTATCTTCTATAGAAATTACTTGGATTGATGGATCAAGTGCATTGATACTTTTCATTGCAGATTTTGACTTTGATTCATTGACCTTATTTGTATCGTGGATAATTTGTCGCTGTAAATTGGAAATGTCAACTACATCATCATCAATAATACCTATTTTTCCAATTCCAGCAGCTGCTAAATACAGCAATGCTGGACTTCCCAACCCCCCTGCTCCAACGACAAGAACACTGGCATCAGCCAATTTTTGTTGACCTTTGAGACCTACTTGCGGCAATGCGATATGCCGCGCGTGACGTGAAAGGTCGACCATGCACTGTCCAACATCAACATAGCAATGAATCCGTCGCCGAAGAAGTTAGCGCAATAAATGCTCAATAGCCGTTTTCTTCTAACCACTTCTCAGCATCCATTGCCGCTTGACAACCCATTCCAGCCGCGGTAATCGCTTGCTTGTAACGAGTATCGACTACACCACCTGCTGCAAA
>Ga0206679_10001492_pt1 | contig 19333 bp, 18 predicted proteins | sample M110012015metaG_FD_155464 | JGI IMG/M metagenome (GOLD analysis project Ga0206679, IMG submission 155464) | Ammonia-oxidizing marine archaeal communities from Monterey Bay, California, United States - M1 100m 12015 | ecosystem: Environmental > Aquatic > Marine > Intertidal zone | place: USA... | reverse complement strand
GGATTGCTTCGGTTCAGACGCGATTGCCGATTTTTTAGTCGCAGACAAAGAAGGAGAGATCATAGGAATAGCGCTTTATTATCAAAAGTACTCAACCTGGAAGGGCAGGTGTTTGTTTCTCGAGGACCTTGTTGTAAGTGAGAAACACCGACGGCTTGGAATTGGTAAAGCACTTTTTGATAAACTCGTTGCGGAGGCTCGAACTCTGGGATCTATGCGTTTAGAATGGCAAGTTTTGGATTGGAATGAGCCAGCTATCCAGTTTTACAAAAAGATAAATGCACAATTGGATAGAGAGTGGATCAATTGCAAATTCGACAAGGATCAATTAGAAAAATATCAACGTTAGATGCTAGTATTCAAATTTGGTGGGGCGTCGGTGAAGAATGCCGAAGCTGTCCGAAATGTAGAAACCATTCTTAGGAAGTATCCCGATAAAAAGATTGTGACGGTTATCAGCGCAATGGGAAAAACGACGAATAGCCTAGAGGCGCTAAATACGGCAAGAGGCAATGGAAAGGATGTCGAAGGACTTCTCGAAGATGTTAAGAATTTTCACCTTGAAATTGCCGCAGAACTAGGTGGTGAAATCGAAGATGAGATTAATCCGACCCTTGCTGAGTTAAGCAACGTTGCGCTTAGCGATGTTGGCTCCAACTCGGATTTAGAATACGATCAGGTCGTGTGCTTCGGAGAATTGTTGTCTACCAAATTGGTAGAAGCTTTTTTAAGGAGTAAAGGACTCAACACGGAGTGGCTTGACGTTCGAAACGTAATCAAAACCGACAATAATCATAAGCACGCCAGCGTGGATTGGGACAGATCTTCGATCAAAGCTCAAGTTCTCAATGCTCATCTCGAACAGGACAACATCGATATAATAGTTACCCAGGGATTCATTGGACGAAGCCCACTCGGGAATACAACTACTCTCGGGCGAGAGGGTTCTGATTTTACCGCGGGTATCCTAGCGAATCTTACCAATGCATCTGAGGCGATAATTTGGAAGGATGTGCCTGGGATGCTCAATGCCGATCCAAAATGGTTCAATCACGCTGTGAAGCTGGATAGAATCTCATACCGAGAAGCCGTAGAGCTGAGCTACTTTGGAGCTTCGGTCATTCATCCAAAGACTATCAAGCCGCTCCAGAATAAGAGTATCCCATTGCGAGTGAAGTCATTCATAGACTCGGACCTCTTGGGGACCACAATTCATGAAGATATGGCGTACGACAATTTGGTTCCGTCGTACATTTTTAAGCCAGATCAGACTTTAGTATCGATATCTCCAAAGGACTTTTCTTTTATAGTCGAGGGTCAGCTGCGCGAGATTTTTCAAGTGTGTTCAGATATCAATGTTCGTATCAACCTCATGCAGAACTCAGCGTTGAATTTTTCACTTGTGATCGATCATGATGATGAGAAGTTAGCGCGATTGTCGGAGATGTTGAATTCGGCCTTTGATGTGAAGTATAACACAGATCTCCAACTGCTGACTATCAGACATTACGACCAGCATACTGTGGCGTCGCTAACCACGGGTAATGAAATTTTATTAGAACAAAAGAGTCGACAAACCCTAAGGATCGCAATGAGGCAGTTAGAGGGGCAAACTTAAATGTGTGAGAACGGCTCAACACATGATGTTTTGCTAGGAGATAGTCGCATTAACCCCTATCTTCGGGTGATCCACGGGGCAGTCCTTGTCCTGTGAATAAGGCAAATTTTCATAGTTTACAATGTATTAATTGTAATGGTAGTTTTAGTTTAATGTTAAGTGGAATAGGGGCTGAGCGCAGTCCCTATTTTTTGTCCTCTTTTTCTCTTTAGATCTGTTTCCCTCCCCCGCTTTCTTTAGATTTTTTATCTCTTTCTAGACTTCGTACATAACAACCTTCGGGATAGTGGCGTGATCGGCCAGCTGAATGCCGTCAAGCGTAATTTTTCCAAAAGGCTAGTTAGAAGAAGATATGACTCAATAAAAAAGCCGAGCTTTCTTAAGAAAGCTCGGCTCAATGAGTTCGATTCACCGAAGCGCTAATATTCGTCTTCGTTGAAGAAAAAGTCTTCTTTGGTAGGGTAGTCCGGCCAAATCTCCTCTATCGTTTCATAGATTTCCCCTTGCTCCTCGATCTGTTGTAGGTTTTCGACAACTTCGAGGGGTGCGCCGCACCTCATCGCAAAATCGATAAGTTCATCTTTTGAAGCTGGCCAAGGGGCATCTTCGAGATATGAGGCTAATTCGAGTGTCCAATACATAATTTCAAGATTTAATCAATCCGAAAAATTGTACGCAAAAGTATCTTTTTTGTTATTCGAGCCGACCGATTTTTTTTCTGACAGGCAAAAAGCGCTGAATCGACTTTCCCCGTAGGGTTACGCGAAATCAGTCTCGCGGTTTCCAGGGTGTTTCTTCTCCATTCTCTGTCAGGTTTATCCTTCGAGAAAGGACGAAAAGATAGTCGCTTAAGCGGTTTAGATATTGAACTAAAACTGGGTCGATTCGTGCTGTTTTAGACAATGTAATGACTCGGCGTTCCGCTCGCCGACATATACATCTGGAGATGTGTATTTTACTAACGCTCTCATTTCCGCCAGGTAAAATGAAATTTTTCATGGGCTCTAGCTTCTCTTCCATGGCGTCTATGCTGTTTTCCAAAGCCGTGATGGCACTTTCGTTAATTTCGGGCAGCTGCATTTGATTTTTTTCAGGATCGGCGGCCAAGTGGCTTCCAATAGTGAACAATATCTCCTGAATTGCGATCAATTCAGACTTGTATTCAGCCAGTGCGGTTTGATCTCGCACCAAGCCTATCCATGAGTTAAGTTCATCCACAGTGCCGTATGCTTCAATTCGCACGTCGTCTTTTTTAACTCGAGTACCACCAATCAAGCCGGTACTCCCGTCATCCCCTTTCTTTGTGTAGACTTTCATGTATGCTCTGATTCTTGGAATTCAGGACGAAGAACATGTCCAAACTTCCTTTGTTTTTTGCTTCTATTTTGCCGCGGGCTTCACATTCGTATTGATCCGAAATGAGAACATGAGTGGCTTCGCTGATATTGATTTGACCTACAGATCCGGAGCTTTCCATGCGAGAGGCTATGTTCACAGTGTCCCCCCATATGTCGTAGGCGAATTTCTTATCCCCCACTACTCCAGCAATTACAGGACCTGAATGAATACCGATTCTCAGCTGCCAATTCGGCAACCCCTTTTCGGCGTTTCTTGAGTTTAGTTGTTCTACCGATTCCAGTATTGTAAAGGCAAATCCAACCAAATCTTGAGCATGATTTGAAGAGACATTTGGCAATCCAGCGGCACACATGTACGCATCTCCGATGGTCTTTATCTTTTCAATGCCAAATTTGGCGGTGTTGCTGTCAAACAGTTTGAAATACTCATCCAACTGGTTGACCAGCGCATTTGGCTCTAATTTCTCAGATAACTGAGTGAAACCTTTAAAATCAGAGAACAGAACAGAAACAGACTCATAATGTCGGGTCTTGGCCTGACCACTTTCAATCAATTCAACTGCTGTTTCGTGAGGTAAAATATTGTGAAGGAGCTCGTCTGTCTTCTTTTTTTCCTCTTGAAGTTCGAGAGTGCGCTCCACCACTTTAGCCTCGAGGATTTCTTTTTCCTTTTGCAAGAATCGAAGTCTCAGCCGGAAGCCCAAGAACACTACACCAGCGGCAACGAGAATTACCAATGCGATAAACCACGGACGTAAAAACAATGGAGGGGCGATAGAAAACGCAAATGATACGGGCTCTTCGTTCCAAATGCCTTGTCCGTTGCAGCTCCGCACTTTAAACGCGTATTCTCCATTAGTAAGACTCGAATAAGAGTGGGAAGATAGTGGGGTAATGGGACCCCATTTTAGATCGTGTCCTTCGAGCTTGAATTGGTACTTGATGCCCTCGGGGGCACTCACATCTATCCCGCGGAACGAGAATGTGAGATGATTGTCGTTATGGCCAAATTGAGCCGAGATGGGAAACTTCTCGCCTTCTTGCCATTTAGGTTGATATTGACTCCATTCCACAGGGGAATCAGCAAGTAATATACTGGTAATTTCCAGTCGTGGGGGTTCGGAGTTAAAGACGGGGGGCAGGTCTCTTTTTCTGCTTACACCTCGAATCGTCCCGATCCACAGGTCCCCACGATGATCAACGAATGCACTTCCACGATTGGTCTCACCACCATGAAAACCCTCTTCGACACCATAAAATTCGTGGTTCAGGGGCATGCTTTGATCAGGACTCAATTCTATAAAATCCAATCCTTTAGGCGTGCCGATCCAAAGATTCTCTTGTGCATCCAGAGCAAGAAAATTCACGGTGTAAGAACTCAAATAACGTCGGCTTTTGTACCGTTGGATTTCTCCTGAATGATAACTAAAGAACCCCTCGTTGCTGCTGCCAATCCATACATTCTTTTGGCTGTCGATGACAATCGAAGTAATGTCAGCACCTCGGGTTCCTTTGAGGGCAACCGAGCTATCAATTTTGCCATCGCCGTTTTCATCTTTAAGGTGAAACACTCCATTGACCTTGCCGATCAGAATGTTGTTTTGATCTAGCGTGAGGCTCGTATTGCACTTGCCGCTGATTAAATCGGAACTCAATTTTTCACCGTCAATCAAAACCCCATCTTGAGTGCATATAACAATGTGGGTTTTTGACGCAGATATTGATACGGCCGAATGATTAAATACCGACTTCACATCACTTATATAGCTGCCATCGACGAATCGCTCCACACGACCTTCTGAAGTACATGCCCATATTTCCCCAGGCTGAATTTCTTCAAAATCAAGTACATAATCGTCCGTCATGTACATTGGAGTCACAAACACTTTTTGTGTTTCCTTACCATCATGTAGGTAGACCGTTCCATCAAAAGTGCCGAGCCAAATATTATCTTTCGAATCTTCGTAAATGGCAGTTACGTTGTTCTCAGGGAAGCCGTGTTCGGCCCCAAACGTGTTAAAACTTTGATTGGTTAAGCGACAAACTCCGCCAAAAAAGGTGCCTACCCAAAGTGCGCCGTTTCTATCTAAGAATAGGTCACGGATACGTTCATTGCTAAGGCCGTTATTTCTGGTCAATAGATCGAGATTATCCTCCGACTCCACGAAGCGATAAAGTCCATTCCGAGTGCCAAACCAGAGATTTCCAATTTGATCTCGAGTAATCGATTTTATTCGTTCTTGGCCTAATTCTTCAGAAAGAAAATCAGTCAATTGTCCATTTGCCCATCGCGCAATTCCGGATTGAGTGCCGATCCATATTGAGCCATCATAGTCGGGAAATATGCTGAGTATCTTGGAATGGGGCAGGCCATCTTCTTTCGTCAGCACATTGAGCTTCTTACCATTCCAAATTGCGAGTCCTTCATCGGTGCCAATCCATAACAAGCTGTCGGAATCAACTGCCGAAGCCCGAATCTTATTCGATGGTAATTCGAACGGAGACGCTGAAGTTTCGCCGTTTTGATCCACTTGAAACATGCCTCCGCCAAGTGTCCCGATCCATGTAGTGCCCAATTTATCTTCAACGATTGAGCGAATATGCTGGCTCGAAAGTCCGGTAGACGTGTCAATAATGGCCACTGTATTTCCATCAATAATATTGACCCCACCATACTGCGTACCAAGCCAAAATCGACCGTCGCTTCCCTCGTGCAGACATCTTACCATGTCATCACTGAGCCCTCTGCGCGTGTCCCAAATGTCAAATTTAAAGCCGTCAAAACACGCTGCGCCACCCCCCTCCGTAGCGATCCAGAGAAAACCACGGCTGTCTTGCTCGATATCATAAACACCAGATTGAGGCAATCCTTGCTCTAGAGAAAACGTATCAAACCCATAGCGCTGTGCTGAAACCGTATAGGTTAAGATTGAGAATAATATGAAGGTGATCTGTCCCCGCATTTCGCTGCAATTTAAACTTTTGACCCTCGTCCGTATGCAAGCCTCGCGCCAACATTGAACGCGAAATCTTGTTAAGGTGTGTTCTCGTCTTGGTATGGATGTTAATTTTGCGTCCTTAGCTCTATTATAATAAGATGAAGGAAGGATTCTTGAAATACGACGATGCTGATAAACAGGATAGGTACGATCGTGCCTATTTGCGGATGGCTATTCAATGGGCGAGGCTTAGTCATTGCAAGAGAAAACAAGTAGGAGCTCTTTTAGTCAAAGGCGGTATGATTATCAGCGATGGATACAACGGAACGCCGTCTGGATTCGATAACGATTGCGAGGATTGCGACGGAAATACGCATTGGCATGTTCTCCATGCTGAAGCTAATGCCATCATGAAAGTTGCTCGAAGCGCCAACAGCGCTGAGAATTCAACGCTCTACTTGACCATGTCTCCGTGCAAAGACTGTAGCAAGTTAGTGCTTCAAGCAGGCGTGAAAAGATTGGTATACATTAATGGATATAAAGACACGACAGGAGTGGATTTTCTCAAAGAAGCTGGTGTGGAAGTAGTGCAGATTTGTGATGAAAAGATTATCCGGTATATGGAGTCTTCGGACGTAAACGAAAATTATGAGTCAACGAATATCTGATTACGAGGGAAATTCAAGTAAGAGTAACAGATCAAGCATGCAGCCCCTTCTTCTTGCCTTGGTTTTGTTGGTCGGGATTTTACTCGGTGTCACAATTTCTGGAGGTGAATTCGGGACCATGAGTTCTTCTTCACCCGAGAATCCAAATAAGCTGGTTCAAATCATCAATGAGATTGACGCTAATTACGTCGATTCGGTTGAGAGAAAGGTACTTGTGGACGGAGCGATCAATTCCATTCTTGAGAATCTAGATCCCCATTCTTACTATATCAGCTCTGAGGAGTATCAGTCGGTTAAGGAACGAATGCAGGGAAATTTTGAGGGAATTGGTGTCGAATTTATTATTCAAGAGGACACACTTAGAGTAGTGACTGCTCTTCCTGGAGGACCTTCTGAGAAAGCTGGAATTTTGCCAGGAGATAAGATTATTACGGTTGAAGGTGAGTCGATCACAGGAGAGGTTTTGACGAGTGAATTCGTAATGGAAAAGCTTAAAGGCCCCAAAGGGAGTAAGGTCAATCTGGCAATTCTAAGAACTGGAGAAACGGATTTGTTGGACTTCGAACTTAAACGTGACCGTATTCCGATTCACAGTGTAGTAGCCTCTTTTATGGTGGCGCCAAACATTGGATACGTGAAGGTTTCTCAGTTTGCAGCAACGACTTACCGTGAGTTTTTTGAAGACGTTGTTGATCTCCGTGAAGAAGGAGCCAAAAGCTTAATAATGGACCTTAGAGGTAATACGGGAGGGTATTTGGATCAGGCTACCAACATGATTCAGGAATTTTTAGACGAAGACAAATTAATGGTGTACACGGAGGGGAGAACCTCACCGCGACAAATGGACTTCTCCAGAAAGAAAGGAAAGTTTCGAAATATGGAAGTCGTGATTCTCCTCAATCAAGGCTCGGCCTCAGCAAGTGAAGTTGTTGCAGGGGCTCTCCAAGACTGGGACCGCGCGCTGACTGTCGGTCGACGAAGTTTTGGAAAGGGACTCGTGCAGAATGAGTTTAATCTAGGAGATGAATCGGCAATTCGATTGACCGTCGCTCGATACTACACGCCAACAGGTCGATGCATCCAGAAGCCTTATGGTGAGGATGTGGATTACGGCTCAGACTACCACGATCGCTACTCAAGTGGTGAATTAATGAGCGCAGATAGTATTGCCTATGACGAGGAATTCAAGTATACCACACCGGCAGGACGAGTTGTATATGGAGGGGGCGGAATCACACCGGATGTCTTCGTTCCAATAGATACCGTCGGTGCTTCGGGATACTTAAATGAGTTGAGTTACAACGGTTTACTTCGTGAGTATGGGTTCATCTACTCAAATGCCAATCGAAAGGATCTTGAGAAGATTGCGAACGTCGAGACTTTTACCAAGCTTTGGGAAGCTGATGATGAGTTCTTAAACGCTTTTACAACCTATGCTGAAAAGCGCGAGGTAGATTATATTGACAGGGATTTTCAATCTTCTAAAGATGTAATTGCTGAGAGACTCAAAGCATATGTGGCCCGAAATATCTTTGAGAATGAGGCATTCTATTTCGTAGAACTTCAGTCTGATAAGGATTTTCTCGAGGCATTGAGAGTGGCTCAAGATTATAAAGATGTGTTCGCCTCTCTTCTCGGAGAAGGGGAAGCGCTTTCTCAGTTGGCAGAATAGCTAAATGACCTTCTTATGATTGAATTTGCTATGTCCCTCGACGCTTTTCCTGTTTTGGGTGTTGAGCTGACTATCTCAAACAGCCTTGTTTTGGATTTTAGCAAAGCCAATTTGGACCTTGCGTCCATCGATTTCTTAAACACTGAAGATCTATCTCATTATGTGTTCGAACAGCTTCAGAAAAAGGGAGTTCGTTACGGGGTAGGAGGTTACAACGAAGAGCGTGTAATCTATCAGCGAAGTGAGTTGTTCGATTCAACAGAAGGCAGCCGGTGCATTCATTTGGGTGTAGACGTTTGGGCCGAAGCTGGTCATCCAATATTCGCTCCTCTTGATGGAATCGTGCATTCGTTTCAAGACAACTCTGGATTTGGAAACTATGGTCCAACAATTATTCTCAAACATGAGATTTCGGGGCAAGCGCTTTTCTCTTTATATGGTCATCTTGATCAGCAATCGGTGCTAAAATCGGGCGATGTAATCAAGGCTGGCCAGAAAATTGCCGAAATCGGAGCTCCGCATATAAACGGCGATTGGCCTCCTCATCTTCATTTACAATTGATTACAGACGTGCCTAATGGAGTGGGAGACTTTGCTGGCGTGACTACATTTATCGACAGAGAGAAATACCTCAAGCTTTGTCCCAATCCCAACCTGGTCCTTAGACATCCTCAACTTTAGTGTTGTTCGTCGTTGGTAATAATCTACCAAGAGATTTTAGCGACTTTGCGTCCTTGGCGGTTAATTTAGACACACTATCTTTGCCCCCCGATTATTCACTTTCATAATTCTATAGTTATGGCATTCGAATTACCAGCGCTACCATATGCTCACGATGCATTGGAGCCACATATAGATGCACGCACCATGGAGATTCACCACGGTAAGCATCACAATGGATATACCACAAAACTCAACGCGGCGATCGAAGGAACGGACAGCGCGGACAAATCAATCGAAGACATTCTTGCAGGTCTGGATATGAGCAACGGTGCACTTCGAAACAATGGTGGTGGTTACTACAACCACGATTTGTTTTGGAAGACAATGTCTCCAAACGGAGGCGGTGAGCCAACTGGCGAACTAGCTGATGCGATCAACGCGGCATTTGGTTCTTTTGAAGCGATGAAGGAGGCTTTCAACAAAGCTGCTGCTACTCGTTTTGGTTCAGGTTGGGCTTGGCTTTGCGTTCACGCAGGTGGAAAAGTTGACGTTTGTTCTACAGCTAACCAAGACAACCCATTGATGCCAGGTATCGGATGTGGTGGGACTCCAATTCTAGGTCTCGACGTATGGGAGCACGCTTACTACCTCAACTACCAAAACCGCCGCCCTGATTACATCGGTGCATTCTGGAACGTTGTAAACTGGGAAGAGGCTTCAGCGCGTTACTCGGCTGGAAAGTAATCCCGAAAAACATTCATTTTAGCCCGCTCTTCGTTTGAAGCAGCGGGCTTTTTATTGACTTGTGGCCACTTCTCTATTCTGAATTGGACATTCTGAGTTTTTCATTTGCTTAATTTGCCTTATGACAGATTACGTCATTATAGTAGCCGGAGGAGTCGGCGCCAGAATGGGCACCGCGTTACCCAAGCAATACCTAGAGATTTTTGGGCGTCCCATCCTTATGCGCACGATTGACCGCTTTAGAGAATTCAATGAGAATTTTGAATTTCGAATCGTACTTCATGAGAGTGCTCAAGAGCTCTGGGCAGAGCTCTGTCAAAAGCACAATTTTAGTTTCAGCGGATCTGTTGTTGTGGGTGGTGCTGAACGTTTCTATTCTGTTCAGAATGGCTTGGCTTCGATTGACTCAGAAATTGGAATTGTCGCCGTGCATGACGCGGTCAGACCCTTCGTAAGTTTCGATACCATTGAGAGCTGTTTTGATAAGGCTCGAAAATCTGGTAATGCCATTCCAGTAGTTCCGGTCGAGCAGAGCATGAGGCACGTAGATCATCACGGATCGACCACAGTTAATCGTGAGGAATACAAGCTCGTTCAGACACCACAATGTTTTGAGATGAAAACGCTCAGAGACGCATACCAGCAGGACTTTTCGCCCTTATTTACCGACGATGCATCTGTTGTTCAGGCACTTGGCATCACCATTAATCTGGTCGACGGAAACCGTCAGAATATTAAGATTACGACGAAAGAAGATCTTGAACTAGCGAATGCGATGATTTCTTAGGGTCAATTCATTCGGGGATTTCCAAGTGCTTGATCGCCAAAATGCTCATATTCGGTCTTGATTCGACTCCATTGATTTCTTTTCATCAGTAGGATAACACCTCCGATAAATAAGGCACTCATCACAATGAGGGGCAGAGGCTCGACCGAAGATGATTCTAAAGCTTTAACATCAATATCGGGATTGTGCTGGGTGTAATAGAAGCCTAAAACGGCCATAGTGTTGTTGACGAAATGAGCCAATATCGGAGCCCAAATTGAGCCTGTCCAGATGAGCAGGTAGCCGAAAAATGCTCCTAGAAGCATTCTCGGTAGAAAGCCATAAAACTGGAAATGGATAAAGCTGAAGAAAGCGGCAGTGAACCAAATAGCTACATGTATATTCTTGAACGCCTTTCCCAATTGTGACTGGACTACTCCTCTGAATAGAAACTCTTCGCAAATAGCAGGGATGACAGCTACTGCGACGATGTTCATCCACAAAGCACAGGAGTCAGGCATGTACATGATGGCTTCCGTAAGCTCTGCGGCCTGGTCTTCCATTGGCTTGATGTTTTGTTCGATCCAGCCGCCTACGGGAATTAGCCATTCATTGAGAAGCTGACTCATGTATATCAACGGTGACGCACATAAGCCCAATAGCGGCACAATCAATATGGTCATGTGAGGCTTGCGAAGCCAAAAGGAGTTGACCGATGCACGACCGAAGAACATCACAAAAATAAATGCAGCACCTAAAAAACCGAGAATTTGGCTGATGTTTATAGCTACGCCATTTCCCCAAATTACATCAGGATCGGAATAATCCTCGAGCCAACGCCCAAATTCTTCGAAGCTTGCAAACTTGACGTCGAGCATTGAATCGATGCACACGTAAGCTGCATAGAGAGAAAAGCCCATCATGACCATCATCATGGCGATCAAGATTGACAGGCGAACGAGTGGATGTAAATTGAGTTTTATTAAGTGCAAAGCGAAGTCGTAATTTTGCAGCGTAAATATGCAGCATTACTTTTCATGGTGAAAATTGCAGATATAGAACTTGGAGATTTTCCTCTCCTGCTCGCTCCGATGGAGGATGTAAGCGATCCACCGTTCCGTGCATTGTGCAAAAAGCATGGCGCAGATCTCATGTACACGGAATTTATTTCGTCAGAAGGATTGATTCGTGATGCGGCTAAAAGCAAGATGAAGCTGGATATTTACGAGTATGAAAGACCGGTGGGCATTCAGATTTTCGGAAGTGATATCGACAGCATGATTCGGGCGACTGAGATTACTGCTCAAACCAATCCAGATATTATCGACATCAATTACGGTTGTCCAGTTAAGAAAGTGGCCTGCAAAGGTGCTGGAGCTGGGATTCTCCAGGATATTCCAAAGATGGTAAGCATGACAAAGGCTATTGTCGAAGCAACCGATTTACCCGTGACAGTTAAAACTCGCTTGGGCTGGGATGAAGACTCAAAGTATATCGTTGAGGTGGCTGAGCGTCTTCAGGATGTGGGAATAGAGGCCATCTCCATCCATGGCCGTACGCGCAAACAGATGTATAAAGGAGAAGCGGATTGGTCACTCATCGCTGACGTGAAATCTAATTCACGCATGCACATACCTGTCTTCGGAAATGGCGATGTAACTTCACCAGAGAAAGCCGTCGAGTACAAACAGAAATATGGCGTAGATGGGATCATGATTGGGCGCGCCAGTATCGGTAACCCGTGGGTTTTCAATGAGATCAAGCACTTCGTGAAAACGGGGGAGCATCTCGCGTCACCGACAATTGTAGACCGAGTAGCCGCGGCTCGGCAGCATCTCAAAATGTCGATTGAGTGGAAAGGCGAACGTCTCGGAATTGTGGAGATGAGAAGGCATTATGCCAACTACTTTAAGGGTATTCCTCACTTTAAAGAGCATCGTATGGATTTAGTCACTCAGCCAGATCCTGCGCTTGTTTTTGCTAAGCTTGATTCTATAAGCGAAGCATTCAAAGACATTGAATTCGAGTCTTAATTTGAGAAATTGCTCTTCTTGAACCCCATGCTCTTCGTAGTGTTTTAGGCAAATCTTCTTACCAAGTACCTCACCAATAGAATGGAGAACAATATGCCTACCGTCATCACGGACATGACGATTTTTAAGAGATCCGGTCCTTGAATGTCGACAGGATAATACTCGACCATCGAGCCCTCGAGAGGGATGATGCCAATTTTCTGTTGAGCGAGACAGGCCAATATTCCAAGTATAATTCCCGCAGCTGCGCCAATCGTGTAGATTAACACTCCTTCGAGAATGAAAATTCGATGGATATTGATCCCCTTGGTTCCAAAACTTCTCAGAATGAAAATGTCCTTCTTCTTCTCAATGATCAACATGGTCAACGAAGCGATGATGTTAAATGCCGCTATGACAAGAATGAAAAGTAAAATCAAAGATACAGCCCATTTTTCCGAAGCAGTCGTTTGAAAGATCAGTGCATTCTGTTCGAACCTGGTCTTAACCTGGACATTCTCAAAGTTCAATGCCGCGATCCTCTCTTTGATTTCATTCATGGCATTCTCGTCATCTACCTGAATTTCTATAGCGCTGATTTCGGCTTCAAAACCATAAAGCTCTTTAGCGAAATCGAGAGGGACAATGAGGTATTTCACATCGAGTTCGGCATTTACAGAGTACACCGAGCCTAGATGGATTGGCATGGATTTGAATGCCTTTTCCCTGTCCTTTCGAAGCTTTTTACCTCGTATCGGAGCATTGACGGTGAGTATATCGTAACCGTCTTTTGGAAATCCGCAATCGAGCTCAGCATACACCCCAAGCCCGGCCACAGCTAGATTCACTTGACCATCGTGAAGGGCAAAATCCCGATACCACATCATCGAGCCGATCGGTGACATAGAAGCATAGTGATCCTCAACACCTTTTACAGTCGCCACTGTGTTGTTCTCGCTATTTCTGATCCAAGCATCTTCCTCTATGATCTCCGAAATTTGAACGACACCCTCGACCTGAAGCAGTTCATTTTTCTGGTTTTCGGTGAATTCAATTGTTCTTCCTTCAACAGGCTGAATGACAATGTCTGCACTAAACGTGCTAAAGAGGTCCTTCACTAAAAGGTCGATGCCGTTAAAGAAGCTCAGCACGATCACCATAGCCATGGTAATGCCAGCGACTACCACCATGCTGATCGCTGAGATCAAGTTGATGATGTTGCGGCTCTTTTTGGAAAAGAGGTAGCGTCGAGCTATGAAATAGGAAACGTTCAACCGAAGTCAAATTAAAGCAATTGCTACAGTGTCAACTAACATGAAGGTGGAGTTATTTCCAACCAAGAACCACCAACCCGGTTCCGCTTCTGTGCTGTATACGGGTATCAAGCCAGTTCAAAACTGCTGCAAATGGAAAAGTGACTAGGTAGTAAAATGGAAGAACAATGAAGAATGCCTTGCTTATGCTGAGCATCTGCATTGGCCATTTCATTGAAAGACGCCAAGAGATTTGACCAGGGATTCCGTACTGGTAACGAGGTTCAATTTGCGAGAATCCAGCAATCTGCATTTTCTCGCGAATTTCTTCGATTCCATAGCCATCTCGAACATGCTCTTCGATGAATGAGGTGCCGTCTTCGTCATGCACATCGCTTCCTCCTTGATCAGATGGGGTTGATATGATGAGCTGGCCGCCGGCTTTCAAACTGGCGTAATAGTTTTTCAAAACCTGTACGTCGTCTTCAATGTGCTCCATCACGTCAACACAAAGAATCAAATCGTAGGTGTTGTCTCGTTTGAATGTTGTGAGGTCGTCTACTTGAAAATAAACGTTGCTGAGTCCGACTTTCGAGAAGAACTCGTTGCAATCCGCTACCTGTTCGTCTTTAACGTCAACGGCCAAGATGTTGTAGCCCTTACCCATTCGGGCCATTCGGTACGTGTATTGGCCAAAGCCGCTACCTGCATCTAGAATTTTCGCCTCTGAGGGTGCTGTTTTGCCCCATTTCCTAAGTTCACGATTTGCATGCCATGCACGCAATAGAAGAAGGTCGAGAAGACCATAAAAGAGTTTTCTCATCCAAGGAGCTCGATTAAAAAATCGGCCGAGCGGTTCTTTTATCTTGTCGTAGTGCATTTACTTTTTCAGAAGGTCAGAGATTTCATCAAAGTAGTCGAGAGAATCGTCAAGAAAGAAAGCTAATTCGGGCATTCTTCTCAATTGACGCCCGACTTGTTTTACCAAGAGCTGCTTAATCTTCCACTTTTGTTCGTTGATTTTCTTCAGCTCAGCTTGAGCGTCGGGTACAGCCATAATGCTCAAATAGGCTTTTGCCAAACTCAAGTCAGGGCTCACTCTCACCTGAGTTACAGTAATAAAGCGTCCAGCAAATAAGTTGCGACTCTCTTGCTGAAAAATCAAGGCGAGCTCACGTTTTACGAGGTTCGATATTTTTTCCTGTCTGATTGAGGCCATGGGCTTCTTTTTAGAAGGCGTGCAAAAGTAGTGGAATTAGCTAGAATCAGGATGCTTTATTAATGTGAGGAAAGGCGAAGAAAATGATCTTGGTTAATTAAAAAATCGTCTAAATTTGCCGCGAAATTTTTAGAATCTAATCGATCTATGATTGGTACAAGCCAGGCTCAGGTAGATAGCTTCATGAAAGCCGTCCAAGCCAAAAACGGACACGAACCTGAGTTCCTTCAAGCTGTCGAAGAAGTAGCAGAGACAGTCATCCCATTTATCCAAGAAAACCCCAAATACGGCGACGCCAAGATTCTTGAGCGTATTGTTGAGCCAGAGCGCGTACTTATGTTTCGTGTGCCCTGGATCGACGCAAATGGTGGAGTTCAGGTAAATAGAGGATATCGCGTAGAATTTAACTCGGCCATCGGACCTTATAAAGGAGGTTTGAGGTTTCACCCAACTGTGAACTTGAGTATCCTCAAATTCTTAGGATTTGAGCAGATCTTCAAAAACTCACTTACGACCCTTCCGATGGGAGGCGGTAAAGGGGGGGCGGATTTCGATCCCAAAGGCAAAACTGATGTAGAAGTGATGCGATTCTGTCAGAGTTTCATGACAGAACTTTGTAGACACATCGGTCCAGACACGGATGTTCCCGCAGGTGATATCGGCGTTGGCGGACGAGAGATCGGTTACATGTTTGGTCAATACAAGAGAATTCGAAACGAGTTCACTGGTGTGTTGACTGGTAAAGGCTTGAGCTGGGGAGGATCTTTGATTCGTCCAGAAGCTACAGGTTACGGAACCGTGTACTTCGCACAAGAGATGCTAAACACTAAAGGAGATGGGTTTAATGGCAAGACGGTCGTCATTTCTGGGTCTGGTAATGTAGCTCAGTTTGCTGCGGAAAAAGTCACTCAGCTTGGCGGTAAAGTGGTGACGCTTTCGGATTCGAAAGGCTTTATTCATGATCCTGATGGGATTGATGCAGATAAGCTAGCGTGGATCATGGACCTCAAGAACAATCGTCGAGGAAGAATCAGTGAATATGCTGACAACTTTGCAAGTGCTAAGTTCTATGAGGGCGAACGACCATGGGGCACAACTTGTGACGTAGCTCTTCCGTGCGCAACTCAAAATGAGTTGGATGGCAATGAGGCGGCAATGCTGATCGGTAACGGGTGTATTTGTGTTGCTGAAGGGGCTAATATGCCGTGCACGCCTGAATCAATTGAGGCTTTCCATAAAGAAGGGGTTCTCTTTGCCCCTGGAAAGGCGTCGAATGCAGGTGGAGTTGCAACGTCGGGTCTTGAGATGTCTCAAAATTCACTCCGTATGTCGTGGACACGCGAAGAAGTAGACGAAAAATTACACAACATCATGAAGAGCATACACGCGCAATGCCTCGAGTATGGTTCAACTGCAAATGGAGTTGACTATGTGAAGGGAGCAAACATTGCTGGCTTTGTTAAAGTGGCCGATGCGATGCTGAGTCAAGGTGTAGTTTGATATAAAATTAGCTTCAATGGAAAAGCCCCGATGTTCGCTAGCATTGGGGCTTTTCTTTACCCATAACTTTAACGACTGCGAATAGGACAACGGCTGTTGTGTATGTTTGCGGAAAATCTAGAAATGGAAACATTTTACCTAATACTTAAATACGGACATTCATATATCCGTTGGATTGTCATCATCCTAATCGTGCTTTCGATCTTTAAGGCTTTCATGGGAATGAAGAATAATTCGGTTTTTGCTAAAGACCGCAAGATTTTCTCAATGACGATGGCGAGTACTCACCTCATGTTGGTGATTGGAATCATCCTCTTCTTCATCAGTCCAGGCAAGGGGTTTGAGATATTTAGCGAAGGGGGTTTCATGAAAGTAGGAATGTCCCGGTACTGGGCAGTCGAGCATTGGTTCGGAATGCTCCTCGCCATAGCGCTAATCAGCCGTGGTTTGATTAGCACTAAGAAGATGAATGACGATGCTAAGAAATACCGCAGAGTCGGGGTTTCATATTTAATCGGATTTGTGATTATTATCCTGACTATCGTTCACGGGGTGAAATCAGGGCTTGAAGCGGGATTTTTAACTTGAAGAAACTAATAATTATACTCGCCATATTTGCTTTCGTCTCATGTACAGAGCAGACGCCTAGGGTTCAAAATGAACAGATCTCAGAGGCACAGGTGAAGAGCATGTATAAAACTATGTGTAGCATTTGCCACGGTCTGGATGGGACCATGGCCTATGCTGGCGCGAAGGATTTGAGCGTGAGCGCCATGACTCTCGAAGAGAAGATCGCCATCATCAAATATGGCAAATCGACAATGCTGCCCTTCGAAAATCGGCTTACCTACAAGGAGATTTCTGCGATCGCAGAATACATTGATACATTTAAGAAGTAGATGGGAGATTATTACGAGACTGGGATTGTCAAAGAGACTTGTGTCCTCGTTGGCGTAATTGGTGGGAGACAGAGCAGAGATCAAGCGGAGGAATATTTAGATGAGCTTGCCTTTCTTGCGGAAACAGCGCAGGCCGTCTGTCTTAAGAGATTTACACAATCCCTTGATCATCCACATCCAAAGACCTTTGTTGGGAAAGGGAAGATGGAGGAAATATCTGCTTATGTGATTGATAATAAGGTGGATATGATTGTCTTCGATGACGAGCTTTCACCTTCTCAATTGAGAAATATTGAGAAGATTTTTAATCCAGACGAACTAGCAGAGCACAAGATCAAGATCCTTGATCGAAATAATCTTATCCTTGACATTTTCGCGCAGCGAGCTCAAACAGCGCACGCTAAAACTCAAGTGGAGCTGGCCCAATACGAGTACCTGCTTCCACGACTTACCAATATGTGGACTCACCTCCAAAAGCAGAAAGGTGGTATCGGGATGAAAGGACCTGGTGAGAAAGAAATCGAGACGGATCGAAGGATCATTCGAGATAAAATCGCCCTTCTCAAAAAACAACTGAAGCAGATTGACAAGCAAATGGCAACTCAACGCGGGAATCGCGGTGCAATGGTCAGAGTTGCCTTGGTGGGATACACCAATGTGGGTAAAAGCACCATGATGAACGTCTTGGCTAAGTCAGAAGTGTTTGCTGAGAATAAACTCTTTGCGACTTTGGACACAACAGTAAGAAAGGTAGTCGTTGGGAATCTGCCCTTCCTTATGAGTGATACGGTAGGTTTCATCCGCAAGCTTCCCCATCAACTGGTCGAGTCATTTAAGTCCACACTCGACGAGACTCGTGAGGCGGATGTTCTGGTTCACGTGCTGGATATAAGTCATCCCGGTTTTGAAGATCAATACAGAACGGTTCAAGACACATTGACCGAAATCGGTTCGATCGACAAACCGACAATTACGGTCTTCAATAAAATTGACGCCTATTCACCATTTCCATCACCTACTTCTGAATTTGAAGAGGAGAAAGAGGTGACGCTTGCGGAAATCAAGAGCACTTGGATGTCAAGAATTTCGGGTGATGTTGCCTTCGTTTCTGTATTGAAAAAACAGCATATCGAAGAGCTTAGAAAGCTTATTTACGACAAGGTTCACGCTATTCATTCCAAGAGATACCCTTACAACAACTACTATTATTAGTTCAGCGGACAAAAGCGATAACTTTACCATCGTGAAAATTGCGTTTCTAGCCATATTCTCAACCCCCCTTATTCTTCTTGCCCAATCCAACATCGACCATTGGGAGTCGATTGTCACTGATGGGACCGATTGGATGTATTTGTTGCCAGATGAGCAGCCTGTTGCTAATTGGATGACCGCCGATTATGACGATTTAGGCTGGGATGAAGGGCCCAGCGGATTTGGATATAGCGATGGAGATGACAATACTCTAGTTCCGGCGACAACATCAATTTACATTCGTCATGAGTTTGATCTTTCATCTCTGGATGATATCGAGGCGGGAGTATTCAACATGGATTATGATGACGGTTTTGCAGCCTATTTGAATGGTGTTGAAATCGCAAGAGAAAATCTCGGAGAGCCTGGTGAGACGATTGCTTGGGACGCAACCTTAGATGCGGATCACGAAGCTGTATTGTATTCCGGCGGCTACCCAGATACTTATGTGCTAGATGACTTCGCTCTTTTACTAACTGAAGGGTCAAATACTCTTGCGGTAGAGATTCATAACGTTGGTCTTTTTTCATCTGATCTTACAGCCAGGCCCTTTCTGCACGTGGGATATACGGTCGAAGAGACGATATTCTCAGATACTCCCGATTGGTTCATTCCGCCATCTGAGCTATGCGATGATCCAAATTACACGGTCGTACTAAGCACCGGAGGTTGGGGAAATGAATTTGGTTGGGAGCTTTTAACCTTCGACGGCGTGCTTATAGATGAGGGCTTAGGCTACGACGATTACACGACTTTTGAGTTTCCGGTTTG
>Ga0206679_10001491_pt1 | contig 19343 bp, 23 predicted proteins | sample M110012015metaG_FD_155464 | JGI IMG/M metagenome (GOLD analysis project Ga0206679, IMG submission 155464) | Ammonia-oxidizing marine archaeal communities from Monterey Bay, California, United States - M1 100m 12015 | ecosystem: Environmental > Aquatic > Marine > Intertidal zone | place: USA... | reverse complement strand
TAATATACTTGTTAATGATTTAGCTTTAAAGTTATGTGCTTCATCACCTACAACCATACCAAACTGTTCAAAATATCCTTTTTGCATTTTATATATTGATTGCCAAGTAGATATATAAACTCTTTTAGTCTCATGACCTTTATCAAGTCCTGCCATAATTTCATGGCAATCTTCAGTTGGAAAAAACCTTTCATCATATTCTGAATATTTACAAAAGTCTGTAAACATTTGTTTGACAAGGGAAGTGGTAGGCACAATGATTAAACACTTATCCTCATTAGTCATTAAAAAATATCTCATAAGGAGATATATTATTAATGATTTGCCTGATGCTGTGGGAGATACTAATAATCCCGTTCGTTGTCTTAATCCATGCTCAACAGCTTCTAACTGATAATCTCTTGGTTCGAATGGTAGATTTAAAGGAGCTGCGCATGATATCCAATCTAATGGAGCAGGATAATCCATGCCAGGAAGGTTATATTTACTTGGAGGTTCTCTTAATACAGATATGAGTTCTAAATTTCTATCTCTACAAAAGGTTTTTATATGATTAAATAATCCAGAATATATGGATTGATCTCGTAAATTGAGTAGACGTACTTTACCATCCCATAGTTTATTACGAAATTGAGGCATGAATTTATATCCAGGAACAAAGAATGTAAAATATTCTGCTAGCTCCTGTATAATGCCTTTATCATCACAATCAACGTATAGGAATGAGTTGTCCTTTACCTTTACAGTTATCGATTCCATATCTATTTAAACACTTGCAACATTGTTTATCATTTTGTATTAATCTTTTATATAAAGCTTTCTTATCTTTATATTTATTCTCACTTATATTACGACATATGCATGCGATCATTTGCTTCCTTAGCTAATTTATGTGCATACTCTAATGCAGTCATTCCATCAGGATAGATTACATCTCGTGGTGCAGATTTTAATTTCTCTTCAGTTTCTTTAATTAATTTTTCAAATTTTTGTTTCTCAGCACAAGGTTTTAAGCCATTGCTTATACTATTATAGCTTATGAGTAATAGTTCTAATGTTTTTCTACTAAGCACCTGCCTCGAAACTCCGCCATTTAATTATGTTACCAATATTTTGGTGTCGCCATCTTATAGTACTCATAATTTCCTCCAGGGTTTCGATAAGAACCTTATCGTATTCTAATGCTGCTTGAGCTTTTTGGATATCAATATCTGCATCATAATAATAATTCATGTCACCTTTCAATGGTTTATTTAGTCCACCAAACGGATCATATTCCCATTTGTATATATCAATTTCTGGTTTGGATAACTTTCCATTATAATACAGCCACTTATTTTTAAGTAATGTTTTATAATCTAAGTCTTTTTTCTTTCTACGGATTTTAGCAATAGTAATTAATTCTAAATACTTACTATGCACACGTGCCATTCTGACAGTGGTGTCATCTAATTTTAAATCATCTATTATGGAATCTTCCTTCCACATTTTTAATACTTCTTCAATATTCATAATATACAGTTATACTTCTAATGGTTATATTATATCATAGTTTTACCTAAAGTACATAGGTGTTATACGAATTCGTAATATGAGTATTGAAATGATACAACAGCAGTAAGATATTCTGCATCAACTGTAGTAATTTCAAATGGTAAAGATGAAAGACTTGTAGGTTGAGCATCAATAAAACGTATTTGTTTTGCTACATTACTGTGTGAGCTCATAATAGTAAGTGTTAAGTCACGTACGTGATTAGTAATTGGCTGATCAGTTTCTATATTTGATTTAATCCAATCATATATCTCTTTATAATTTAAAAGATCTTCGTCAATTAAGAATGATACTTCAAGAGGACTATATACAATCTTATCTGCGGCCATTGCAGTATTAACAGATTTAAATGCTAATATTGCACCTTCAGAAGAAACGTCAGGTATTGATGCAGATTGTATAGTAAATTCGGCACCAGAATATGTTTGACTATCTAAAGACATTACAAATGATGACGGATTTAAAAAGTTAGTAGCTGGCATAATAGATTATTTATAAAAAAACCCCGCAGAAGCGGGGTTCTTTATGCGTAATTTCAGAAAATTACAGGTTAGTAACCTTACGCTTTCTGTAATATACGTTATTGCTATTACCAGCAGTAACAAACGGGTTATCAGCGATGCCGTAACGAGTTTTGAATCCGATTCTTGGTTGGAAATCATTCTCACCAATTGTCTTCATCATGCTTAAAGGAACATACGGGCAATAGAACATACCAGCGTCATAAGGATTAGAACCCTTATATCCACAAGTAAAGTAGTCTACGCCTGCATATGGATCGATATACACTTTAATGTTGCCATTTAAAGTACCAGCAAGTAGAGATCCAGTTACATCTGAATCCATTTGCTGTGAACCTAATGCGCCCATGCCAGTGTCCATAACGCCAGCAGCATTTAATGCCGCAGCAACGTTGTTAGATACCATTACCCAGTTACCCTTTCCACGACGTGTAGAAACAGCAATTTGGTTACACTCATGCTCAATTGCTTGAACTAGAGCTTTGTAACGTTCAATCGACCAACGAGCGCCACCATTATCAGCAGCGTTAGTTGCATTCCATGTACCAGCAGATGCACCGCGAGTTGAAGTCACAGAGTTGATGTTCAACAATCTGATGATTTCACGATTCATTTCAGCAAGAATTTCTGTTGAAAGAATGTTCGCAAGTTCTGTCTCAGCAGAAAGACCATGTACCGCTTTAAGGTCTTGTGCTAATTCAGTTGTGTACTCAGCTTTAAGAGCACGAGACTTTGCAGTCACAGTAGTCTTATCGATTGAGAATTGCATCTCAGGAATTGCAGGTGAACCTGAAGTTCCTTGAGCTTCAGCAACCGCTGTGGTGTTACCAGAACCTGGCTGATACTCAGCAACAGTATCTGCGTCATCAGGCTGAACTTCATCACCCGCGAACGGATCATTTGAACCTTCAGAACCTGTGTCTCCAGATAGTGCACCTGAATATTCAGTGTTGGCTTCGTCGAACAATGCCTCAGCGCCAGCGGCGTGAGTACCAGTTCTACCAGCAGCAGTATATTGTGCTTTCATTGCAAAGATTAGGCCTGTTGGACCAGTCATTGGTTGAACACCAACTAGGTCGAACGCTAACATTGCAGGAGTCGCACGTCTTACTAATGATATTAGGACAGGATCCCAAATATCAACTGGACCAGCGCCTGCAGCTGCACCCGCAACCGCACCAGCACCCATAGCGTTAGCAGCAGCAGCTTCGTTCAAGCCACGCTCTTCAGCAAATGCTTTTTCTTGGTTTTCAAGAACAACAGCAGTAACCGCACGTCTGTGTGGATCGGTTATCTTGCCAGCATCTTGAGAATCAAGTACAGGAGCCCATTTTTCCTGTAGTATTTGTCTATTAATTTCCATTTAAATATCTCCTTAAAATGGGTTATTTACTAGTGCGCTCGATTGCGCTTAGATATCTCTTCATTGTATCAGAAACATCTTGTTCTTGTGAATCCTCAGTAATGGCATCAACTTCTGATGTCTCGACTGTGGTATCTTTATTAAGGTAAGATTCCTTAATTGTCGCTACTTTAGTTGCAAAAGTTTCATTATCGTCAGCTTCAACACCTTCGATTAACTCTTTTAACTTTGCTTCTTCAGTTGCCGCTAAGCCTGCGCATGCTTCAGTTACGATATCCTTACGTTGGTAAGTTTTAACTTGCTCAGCAAGTTCCATAGCTTTAGCAGTAGCATCATTCAATTGTGACTTCGCATCTTTAGCTTCTTCAGATAGGGCATCTAAGATGTCACCCTTATCTTCAGGAACATTAATGTGATGTTCACTAAACAATTGACCTAGAGAATCAATAAATGACTCTGTGATTTCAGATTTCAAAGAATGCTCAATTGCAACTTCGTTATCTTTCATCCAGTTTTCGACTACATATGTTAAGTAACCGTCAACTTTGTCAACTAAATCTTCTTTAATAGCTTCAACTTCACCTGCTAGATCAGAAGCATATCTCTCTTCTAATTTTGCAGTTTCAGAAACGATTTTAGATTTAAGTGCAGCTTCGAAAATAGTTTCAGCTTTCGCTTTAAAACCTTCAGATAATGTATCTTCGTCTTTAACCAACGCATCAACATCTTCTTTAAATTTCTTTTCAACTACGTCACCTTCAGAACCATCGTCAGACTTAACTTTCTTTTTCTTAGCCTTTCCTTTGCCCTCAAGGTCGCCTTCGTCATCAACAGTTTCATCTTTTGATTTCTTAGACTCTTTCTTAGTGCTCTTTTCTTCTACATCGCCTTCATCTTCATCACCTTCATCGTCCTCTTCTTCTTCATCGTCTTCCACTTTAGCTTTCGCTTCTGCTTTTTTCGCTGCTTCGAAGATCGCGTCAAGGCCCTCTTTAGACATTCCTGTCATTGAGGCTTGTATTGCTGATACTGTACGAGCTTCCGTAAGAGGTGCTTCAGGTACTTCTACCGTTGCTTCTACTTCCGTATCCTCTACGATAACCTCTGCTACATCTTCAACAACTTCGTCTTTGATTTTCTCAGACATTGTATTCTCCTATAGAGATTATAGTTTAGAGAGGAAATGCTCAAAACCTGCAGATTGTTGCTCTTCCGAGAACATCTCTTTAGGCTCTATCACTTCTGTCTCACCTTCATCAATTGTCTTAATGAAATGACCCGGTCTATCCTCTTCATAGGATACTCCTTCCATAATGCCATTAACATATGCATTAGGGGCGGAGGGATCTTGAACGATATCAACTGTATTCAGCATAAAATCACTTGCTACATGATTGACACCATTCTTCATTTCTAGACTTCCCATACCACGACTTGACACTCCTAATTGAACACCACCTTCGACAAGACCTTTAACAATCTTACCCATAGGGGTATCTAAAATAAGTGCTTTTCCCATCACATTATTACCGTCCCATTTAAGTTCAGTAATTCTGTGAGAAACTTTATCCAAATTAATGGAAGGCCCATCAGGGTGATTTAGCTCACCAACTGCGCGACCTGTAATAACTTGCTCGTTAACAAACTTGTCAACGGCTTTTGTAAGAACTTCTCTGGTATAAACTCTACCGTTCTTATTCTTATTCTCAGCTTGCATAAAAATACCCTCTAAAAAGGTATTCTTTTTACCATTCTTTCCTTCTTGTATAGAATAGCCTAATTGCGTCTGAGTATATTCTGTGATTAACTTCATTTATGCTCCCATTAATTTGATGAATTCTGTTACTGCTTTTTCAGCAGCTGCCTGATCTTTATACGAATCAAGCTTAAGACCGTCTATATACAAATTAAACTTCTTTCCAGCTTTTGTAATAACTGCCTCTATGTTTTTCTTTTTGCCAAGCTTTTTCATTTGCTTGACTACCTTTTCACCACCACCGAGCTTTAATTTTGCTTCAATTACTTCATTAAATGATTCCTTAAATGTCAGCATTTGCTTCAACTTCTCCTGTTTCGACTTCAGTCTCCGCAGCAGGTTCTTCAACTGCTGGAGTATCGTCAGATGCTCCATACATTTTAGAAGCAACTTCTTGTTTATGTGTGTCTAATGCGTCAATTAATTTATCATGCATAATACTATTAAATGTATTATTGCTCTTTTGCGCATCGCCCGTTTTTATATTGTCAATTAAGTCTCTTGTGCTCATAATCTCTCTGTTAAGTATTTATAAAAATGTTTATTTCTAGTAAACTTTATGTATACAATATGTTTATATAGCTGAATTAGCTATATCAGGATTAATATCATCAGGTTTCATAGGATCTTTCTTATTATCCTTAGCAATTTGTTTGATAGCTTCATCATCCAATTTAAGAATATTTCTACGTACCCAGTCTTTAGACCAGAATAAACCAATATATTCGTCCATCATTTGTACCATTTCTATCCTTTCACGAAGAATTTCTGCGTCCTTCAATTCAGCATAGTAGTTATCCCTTGAGTACTCAACAACAATCTCTTCGCGGATATTTACCCAGTCACTTGGCACAATAATCTTTTTAAGGATTAACTGCCTTTTCAGTGCTTCATAGAATAGTGTTGAGAATTTATTACGAATACGATCAATAAATTTCTGGAATTTAAGCTCGTCACGCGTAATTTCTGAAGATCGACCAACAGAAAATGCATCTGCTTCAGTCAATCTTGACATAGGTATATTTAAAGACCTATATAATTTTTGTTGGAAGTATTGAATATCTTCAATTTCTCCAAGATTTGAACCACCTGGAAGTGTATCAATTTCAGTACCACGACCGCCCTCTCTACGTGGCAACCAAAAGTCTTCCATAATATTACGATGAACTTTTTCATCTTTAAGGTTACCTGTGGCAGGATCGTATACAATCTTATTACGATATCTATTCATCGTATTATTCAAATATTCTTCTGCTTTACCTTTAGGTAGATTACCAACGTCTATATAAAATATACGACGTTCAGGGGCTCTCGATATACGATAGATAACTAACGAGTCTTCCATCATACTTAATTGATTAATAGGTTTAAGGGCTTTATTTAAGTAGCCAATAACCTTATTGCGTTCTTCGTTTAATAGACCTGAGTTAACTTGAATAATAGAATCAGGATTAATCTTTAATCCCTCACCGCTATTTGTCATAGTATCATCTTGATACAAATAATATTCAGCAACCTCTCTTACAAGATCAGCACCAGTCTTAGGATCTTTAACCTTTTCGGTTTCTTTAATCTTACGAATCTTTGTAGGATCTATTTGTCTTAACTCTAATAAACCAGCTTCAGTTTTATTTGGATTAATAATACAATGATAGAATAAACGTCCATCAATATACCAACGTCTAAATGTATCGTATGCTGTTGCAGAGAAATTAGTTAGATTAAGAATCCTATCGAATTCTTCTTGAATAAGATCTTTAACTTTATCAGCTTGATCTAAATTATCAAGGTTTAGCTTAGCGATAACACCATTCTCATCTGTAATTGCTTCATTACATATATCTTCAATAGCCATATCCACTTCAGGATATGTAGCTACCGAACGGTATTTCATGATTAATTCTCTATCGTTTTTATACTGATCTCCGTTGAGATCCATATATTGACCAAAATATCCACCAGTTGGTGATATTTCATATGCGCCATCTTCGTTATCTGCTTGAAACGATACTGGTTTTTTGTTCTGTTCTATTTGTTTTCTTTTAAATTCAAAACCAAATAGTGATCTGCTTTCTGCCATAAAATTTTTTATTCCTTAAACACTCTTTCTTAAATATTATTTATAACACTTAAGAAAGAGTGCCTTTCGGCACTCCTTATGTTTATATCGATGATTTACGTTGTTGTATCAGACTCCCAATACTGCACTTGTAACTCAACTTCAAACTCTTCGATTACATTCTCAGAGCCATAATCAAGTTCAATAGCTCCCAAAGTTGTCGGGAAAGTTCCTCTGATATCGTACTTCTTCAGTACAGAACCATCCTTATCAAGTTGTTCAACAATCATATCAGCCATATAAGAAGTAGGATCTGTTAATCCAGTATTTCTTTTATGTTCATTAATCATGTTCATCCAATCTTCATAAGCATTACGTACTGCAAAGTCCGTATCATTTATAACAGTAATACTCCATGGATCAAATGTTCTATCACCAGCTATTTGCAACTTACGACCTCTGAATGGAACTTCAATAGGTGCAATTGTACTACCTGGTAATGAAGACATTTTACACATATATGTATAACTGCCTGGATTTTCTTTAATAACTAAAGCTGGAAAATTCATCGTGACCTGGAATAGATTAGGTCTCGCTCCGCCACCTCTTAGTTGGGCTTTCATATCATCTACGCCTAATATCGCCATGATTAATTACCTCCCGCAATTTCACTAAACTCAACACCAGTACGTGTAGCAATGAAGTTAAGTGTAATGTAGTTAATAGATCTTGCAGGCTTGACATAAATATCAGCAACAAACTTATTGCTATCAATAATATTTCCTGTGTTATTTGTAGTATCACATACGACTTTAAAGTCTGTAATACCACGTCTTCCCTGAACATCTCTTAAGAAAGGCTCAACCATGTTTCTAAATTGTGCCCTCGTAAATTCATCATTAAATTCGAATAATGATGCTTTCGATGCTGTAGATACTGCTTTCTCAAGAACAATGAATAGTCTCCTAACATTGATTCTATCAAACGCACTTGGCTTAGCTTGTAACGTTTTGTCACCAAATAACACTGTACCTTGACCAGGAAAAGTCACTATCGGATTAACACCCGTTTTATATAGTGCATCTCTTGACGCTTGATCAGGATTCCATGCTAATTTAGTAACGTTACGAACATTACCTCGTGTAAATCCAGCTGGTGAAAACCATGCATCTGCAACTAAATCTGCATTACATGCTAATCCAGCCATAGATCCTGCTGCTGCAATCCAACGATAAACATCATTATATTTATCATAAACATATAAAGAACTTGAATCTCCAAAGCCATAAGACGTTGAAGTTAAAGCTGTTCTCCATGCTGCTACTGAAGTAGCTGGTGCTGCTGCGTTCACTGTTGCCGCTCTCTCAGGAGAGACAAAACCTACTGCATCTTTTCTTGCTGCCGCTTGGGCAGTTATATAATTACTCAACGTTCTTGTATCAGTTGAACTCAAACCTGAGTTCGCTTGAAATATCAAGTTAACATCTGTTGTTTCTGCATCGTTATATAATGCATACGCTGCAGTAGTTTCACCTACTGTTAATCCGTTATCGTCAATACCGCCAGATAGGTTGATAAAAAACGTTGCAACCGTTGTGAATGTATTTCCTGCGGCAGATTCGCCAGCATCTGTTAATGTTGATTTGTGATTACCCATGAAGATCCAATCGGAACTTGCATTGATAACATCTTTATAATATAATGTTGTGCCATCTGATGATTTAACATCCGATGCTTGTGACAAATAAGTAAATGTTTCAAGTACGGTACCAATTGTTCCTGTGATAGTACCATTTGAGTCATAAACCCATACGTGAATTTCATCATTTGCTCCGCTAACTGCAGCTGCGCCCGCTGATGTACCTGGGACTGATTCGCAATTAGCTAATTGAAATGCTGTACCTGTTTGTCCAGCTGTAAGGAATGATACCCCTACTGCATTACCTGTAACACCAGGATATCGTGCTTGCACGTAGTCCGTCGCTGCAGGTGTTTGACCGTCAAATACGGTCTTGTTTTGTGTTAGAATTCCAGTACCTGACGCTGTTGCGTTACGTGCTGAAGTTCCAGTAGCTCTAACAACTTTTAGATTGTTGCCATAGCTCAGAAATTGGCTAGCTGATAGAACACTTTCGAACGTGTTTGCATCAGGTTGACCGAACTTCTCAACCAATTGAGTTTCCGATGTAACAGTAACAATTTCATCGGCTGGACCCCACGTAAACGCACCGGCCATGCCTCCAATTGTTGATGATACTGACGGAACGACATTGGTCAAATCGATTTCTTTTACCTGTACTCCAGGCGAAACTAGATTAGCCATCTAAACTCCTTCATGTTAATTATAAGATTTATCATAATACGAATTTTCTCAATATACTTATTTATAACAACTAATGTTTATAAGTTTCCCAACCTGCCCCGAATGGATGATTATCTTCAGCAGCTTGAGGCATAATACCTACAGGTATAACTTCATCTTCTAATTGCTGTACTTTTTGTTTATATAATAGATTTTTCATGTTAATATCAGTTGATTCTGCAAAGAACGGAGTAGATGTGAACCATCCAAACATTACTAAATTCATCATGAGATCGTCATGTGAATTATGATCTGCTTGATAAGATCTACCTTTTGCTACAAATGTACTCATTTCCCTTATAGTTTCTTCATCTTTTATGATTAATTTCTTTTGTGTCATAATATCTCTTATATTCGAACATCCAATTCGTTTAACTTTAGTTGTCATCGTAACACCAATTGCATTAGCTTTAATCATACTCTCTACAAATACATTCTCATATTCTAAATCATAATATAAACCATTACATACTACTTGTCCAGCATCGTTCGATTCAACCACAACATGAGCCTCGTTATAATGTGTAGCATATTTGTATAATAGATCAGGAAATAACAATGGACTTATCATATTATCGCGATATGTACATACTTGTACGAATGGGTTTACGCTCACATCTATTACAGTAAATGTAGAATAGTCTTGTCCTCTGCCTCGAGATACATCAACAAACATAAGATAATTATGCCCTTCTTCTGGATGGTCAAAGATTTTAACGCTATTAAAGATTTCATGTGGGTTTGTAGCTCTTAATGCTAGTAATACATCAGCAGATATTAAAGTATTTCCTGTACCATGGAATGAATTGCCAAATTCTTGATCAAACTGAAGTTCAGATGTATTCTCAATGGTCATCTTCTTCCATTCTTCATCTCTTCCTGGTACATCCCACCAATCCACTCGAGTTGGTGTAAATTCATTTGTTCCTTGTAAAGCACCTTCATATAGTTTATGATACATATTACCAATACCATTGGCCGTAGATGTGATAATAATTTTAGATGTTTTACCAGATGAGATAACTGGATATGTTGAAGTATAAAATTCAGCAGCATTATCTACGAATGCAAACTCATCGAGGTATACTAAGTTAAGTGACATACCACGAATAGAGCTTGATGATGTTGCGGCCGCAATAATTCTACTATTATTTGAAAAGCCTATAGACTTCTTATTGAGTGCAGTACACCCAGGTTGTAAAAAGAATGGTAGATTTTCTAACATAAGTGTAATACGTGCTAACATTTCCCTTGCGATTGCTTCCTTATTCGCAAGTACACCTACAACTTGTTCTCCTTTGAATATAGCATACCATAAAAGATACGCAACCACAGCAATAGATTTACCACTTTGACGACATGCTAAGACTATATTAAAGCGATGAGCCGTAAATGATTCAAACATTTTCTCTTGATATGGGTATAGATCAAAGGGTATTAAACCTTTATCGAGGTGGATTATTTTACAATACTCTTTTGCGAAATATTCAGGATTATCTAAACATTTCTTGTATTCTTTTAATTCCTCTTTAGTCCAAGGATGTTCTACATCGGCACCCCTAACATTAGGATTGCCTAAGTAATTAGTCTCTCTCATTTATCAAATAAGTCCGGTTCTGTTTCTATTACCTTTTCATCACGCAACATCTTTTGTAGCTCAGCTGTTGAGCCTATAAAAACGTTGTTGTTTGTATTTCCATTAAGAGCAAGAGTTTCATCTTTATCTTGTTCCTTTTTACTCTTATGGAGTTTAAGAATCTTTTCGCCTATTTCAGCATTATTTTTAATTAATTGACCAAGTACTTCAAATGCTCGTGGATGCTCAGACTCGCGAGCAAGATCTAACATAAGCTCTATAGCTTCGTCACCTTGCTCTGCTAAGTCATAAAATTGTCTTCTAACTTTTTGATAGTCAGATTCAACTTTACTTTTCGTGCCAGTCGATGTGTGCTTCTGGATTTTCGTCTCCATGTTCATGGTCATCTTCGTGTTCTTGTGGGTTCTCATAATATGTATTCCATAATTCCATTACACCATGCTTCGTTCGGCTTTCATCTTTATTGCCGCCTTCGTATGGTATTGCTAAGTTCTCTTCGATAAGACTTTGGTTAGCATCTTTGCCATTTACCTCAATCGTACCAAGTACTCTTCCGAATTTACCTTTCTCCATATCTTCGGTTACTAGAGTAAAATTACCATCAGCTTCTGCCAATAATTCAATTAATCTATGTTTAGCAGCAAGTCCCCATGACTTCTCTGCCAAATTTCTTGTTCTACTCTCAGGTGTATCTATACCCATTAAACGGATTCTATCCCTCATGAATACAGAAAAACCTAATTCTATATCTGCGTCAATGGTATCACCATCGACGACTCTTACTAATCGTGCGTTAAATCTAAACATTTAATTCTCCTCTAGTCTTCTACGTCAAAAAAGTTAATCGTTTCGGTGTATGGCTCTTTAAAGCCACCAGCACCATCACTAGTAGTTGTACCTACTATCTTTTGTGTCTCAAATTTATGAGTTGTCGGATCAACATTCCCTGAATAATCAACTTCTGTTTGGAGAATTTGCTTGCTCTTAGTAAGACCTCTATAATAACGAATACGAGTTTCAAAACCTAGAGTATAAATAATAGCTCTTCTCGTAACTAAATCACCCTCATAATCATCATTTAAGGCGATACTCGTTAAAATTATCGGAGTATCTGTTTTGATATCCAACGTTGGGATATCTTTTATTGTTACCGTATATTCCGGTTGGAACATTGGTAGAATCTGTTCTAATAGTTGTAGTGCTTCATCTTGTGTCGAAGCCATAATATTTAATTCAAATCCAACCTTATATACGGCTGGTGCACCAAGTTTGTGTAATTGTAATGTATCACCTGTTACAACCTTTGTGAAATTCTTATGCTTTGATACACGTGCAGCTGGATCATAGTCCATAGAAGATATTTCAAATGCTAGTCTTGGTAATTTAATCGCTAGCTTTGGATCGCTTGTTTGTTCGTTTAAACGTGCAAGTACCTTTTTTCTTGGTGAATATCCAAGAGGCACTTGAATTTTTTGTAATACTTTACCTGCTGCATCTTTTTTAACAACTTGTAAGTCATTAAAGATTGATCCAAATACAGATACCATACGTCTTGTACTTTCATTATAGAAATGATTAGCAAACATTATGGATCTCCAAATGGATTAGATTCAGTGAAGTCTATAACATCATCACCAGCTAATTCGAATTCATCATTATCAGCAAATTCATCTTGGTTATAGAATGTCTTCGTAGTACCACTCTCATCAGTTACAATATTTAACGATGTGCCAGATTCAGAACCTACAAGTTTCCTATTAGCGGCCGCTTGTACAGAGAATGCCATAAATGTGCCATCACCATTTGTACTTTGATGTGGAGATATAATTGTTATTCTATTATTATCACCATCCCATCCAGCAACATAACCTTCAACATTAATTGGTACAGCTGGAGAAGCACTATCATTAGAACCTGTCCATTGTGTAACTTTCTCCCCAAGAGTATATGTGTCTGTACTAGTAGTTAAAACATAACTATATGATGTAGCATTATCCCATTCAATCTTATCAATCTCGTCCCAACCAGTGTCAAAATGTTGGTCATTATATTCAAATAATTCAGCAGTCATTGTGTAGCTTGGAAGATCTGCTAATTGGTAGAAAGGTGATTTAGGTTCTACATAACGTATTTCGAATAATCTGCCTGTCATTGTCATATAAATGAGATCACCTTCTGCAGGCATACCTTTTTCAGTATAACCTAGATTAGTATCATTTACATTTATACCTACAACATTATCCCAGCGACGTTTAGTAACTACAAAGTTTGCTTGATCGCGAATCTCTAAACCGAATTTACCTAATAGGTTACCATCGCCTTCAAAACCTTCAGCGTTTTCTAAATACATTTCTATTGGATAGGCTTGAGTAAATTCACTCCATTCTTCATTGAGTAAAGCATCTTCTGATAGACGTGTGCGTGGCAAATATACCACGTCTTGTCCAAATATTTTAATGCTCTCTGTTACGAGATCTTCATACAAGTCCTGTTCAGATTTTACAGCACCCGAAAAATATACTGATGTAGCCATTAATTACCCCATTAAAAAATTGTCTGGCATAGCCCATATTAGCCTTGCTTCTTCTTCTAACCCCTGAATTTCTTCGATGGCGTCTTCATATATCTGACGTCCATTCATTGTTATTCCACCTGGCAATTGAAAACCTTCAAACTTCATCATATTTGCACCCCATTGGCGCTTAATTAATGCTGTAAGATATTTCTTTAAATAATGATCGTTATATACATCTGTATAAGTGTCTGGACCTATAATAGTAAATACCTCTAATACAATAAACTCGCCAGCTGACAAATCACCAAATCCCTGATCCATATGAACTCTATTCATATGTCTACTAAATCTTATATGCTCTTCACTATTTAATCTATGGTCAACTAATGATAACTTTTGTTGTGATTGTATGTATTCTTGCATTTGAGTACCTAAACCTTGCAACATGAATATATCATTTAATCTCATATGATAACCCATATCAAATAATGCAGAACCAGTTTGACCGGTAATTTTTAACATACGCACAACTGATGTCACAGCATCAGAAACAGTAATATAACTATTCGTTATATCAGTTGCAGTAAGCTCGTGCTTAAGATATTCGCGGATTACACCGTCAGAATGGTATTCTTGATAGAATTGTAATGCATCGTCAGTACGATCTTCTAATTGATCTTCGTCTACATTAATTTCAATGACAGGTGCACCTAAAGCTCTTAAGCAATGGTCTTGTAATGTCGATCTTGAATTGGGTTTTGCCATAATGTTTCCTTGTTATATAGACTTATTTATATAAAACAAGACTTCCTTTAATGAATTTGGAAGAATAATTCCATGCGTGCTAACGTCTTTGCGTCTGGATTTGTGTGATGATTTTTTGAATATATCTCTTTTGCAGCAGCCACATCACCTTTTGCTAACTGTACAAAGTTATAATCTTTAGACTCTTCTCTATGTAAATTAACAAATGCTAATGCTACCATTTCATCGTATGTTAATAAAGCTAAATCTGCTTTATGTTCATAAACTGATGGATAAACAACTGTACCAATTAATTGACTATTAACTTTTCTTTCAAGTGTAATTAACCATTCGGGGTATTCCATTCTTGAGCCATCACTATAACCACGTGGATTCCAATCTCTTTTAGTTGAAGCCGTATAAGTTGTTTTTATAGGAACTTCAATACCAAATTCTGTTGTATACGCAGGATATGTCCAATACCCACCTACTTTTTTCACTTTACTATCATCAAATTCAGAACCTTCCCACATGCTCGAATTAGTTTTATAATCTGTATCAAGATCACTATATAAAAACCCAAGTTTTTCTAAGTCATCATACTTCTCATTTTGAAAAGCATATTGAATTTGACCTAATACTTCTAAACTAACATTTGACATAAAGAAAGAATATAATTCATCACCAACTCCTGTATCTCCATATGTTTGGTTTACCATATCAATAGAAGCATCACCAAGTGTGCCATCACTATTTGTACTAATACTATATTCATAATATTTTTGAGTTTCTACACCTTTTACTGAAGTAAGCAAAAGTGTTGATTCATTCATTAGTAAGTTCGCATCTGTTATCGTATTTGATGGCAAAGCTTTAATATCTGGTATATCTGCTATAGACAAATCATATGTATCAGTTTTTATTGGAGGAAACCACAAATCAATAGTTTGTGATCTGGTATATCCAAATCCACTACGACGTGTATTAAATTTTTCTATATGATATCTATAGCGATTGACTGCAGTTTCAACAGAATCTACATCTAAAAATTGTACATAACCATATGCTCCAGTTTCAGGATTCTCGGCATCTTTAATCCATTCTGATTCTATACCTACTAATTCATCCATAAACCATAATACATTTGCTTCAAATGCATCATAATCAAATGCTGCAAGTTGACCTTCATCTAATCCATGTGTAAATTCAACATCTCTTTGGTATCTTAATATTTCATCATACACCAACATGGTTGCTTCGGCTAAAAATGAGCCAGCAGTTTCTTTTAAATTGACAGTTTTGGTATAATACTCAGAGGATGTAGCAGTTGGCATAGCTATAGGATATACCGCATTCATTGAGTGGGCCGAAGGTAATGTTAATGTTGCCATAATTAAAACTAGGCCCTGTTTAAGTTTTTTTCCTAGTTGGAGCATTTCTTCTTTGATTCACTTGATCTGCTGGTATTCCCATCTTAGCAGCATCACCATATTTTTTCATAGTCTTTAATAAATAAGCTTTTTTCCTAGCTCGTCTTTGAGCAGGAGATACAGCTTCATTTGGTTCTCCAGGTGTTTTCTTTTTAGCAGCTTTAACAGCTTCATCAGAACCATAATCTAGTACCTTTTCACTCATCTTTTTCCAATCATCATAATCAATATAAATGTCCGTATCAGAGTTATAATATTGACCAAATTTTTTATCATAATATACAACTTGTCCTGACTTAGTCATAAATGGACCTTCAAGGCCTTTACGTTCTTTATATCTATCAGGAATTTTCCCAAGCTTAGATTGCTTGGTCTTAAGCATTAAATAATCTTTAGATGCTTTATATCTATCTTTCTTTGAAGCTTGAGACATGTACTTCTTTTCAAATAATTTGAAGCCTTCCATTAGTATCTCGTAGTTACTTTCTTTTTCTTCAATTTTTTAGTGGGTGGCATATCTACATTTCCACTTGAAACAGAATTTGCAGCTGCATCTTCATCTTTTTCTCTATATCCCATTAGAACTTTGCTTGCGGCTTCAATTGTAGCTTTTAATTCAGCATCTTCACCATAAGCATAATCTAACTTAGGATATTTCTTTTCATAAGCTTTCTTTTTAGCGGCCGCTTCTCTCTTAGCTTTAGCTTTTTCACTACGTATTTTAGCTTCTTTATAACCTTTAGTACGTCTATCTACAATGACTTTACCTTTTTGCTTCTCACCTTCAGCTCTGCGACTTGCAGCTTTAAATCCAATTAAACGACCATCGCAATCAACTTTCTCTTCCATTGCTTCAGTTTTCATACCCATAGCACTTAAGAATTTATGAACATCATCACCTTTACCCCAAACTGATATATCACCATCTTTATCATTACGTATAGTAACCTTATGCTTCTGTGCTAATTTATCTTGTTTAGGACTAAGCACTAATGTATCACCATCTACTTTGATTTTTAAAGCTTTCGCAGTAGTAATCTTCATAGATTTATCATTGTTGCCTTTAAGCTTCTTATGCATGTACTCTTTGTCGTGCTTCATTTGTCCTTTAGACAATGCTTCATTAACATCTTCATTAGCTCTTCTAAGGATATCCATTACATCGTCAGTTTCAGATGCACCTTTCTTTATCTTTTCGATTTCCTTCATAGCTCTTTCCATATCGCCAGAATGCTTCTTAGCAATCTTCTCAGCTTTCTTGAGCTCAGCCGAAGATAGTTTAGGTCCTCTTGCTTTTGAACGTGATCGCTTACTTGCACCTTTAAGACCAATACTTCTCATTGAAAAACTTTCATCATGTGATCCGCAAGCACCTTCTTCATGCATCTTACCGCAATGCTCGCACTCAACCATTTTTTCGTTCATCTTATGAGCTTCTTCCTCTTCAGCCTCAAAGCGTCGTCTTTTCCTTCTTACTGTTTCAGCATCACCCGAGAATTCCTTAACTAAACGAATAATGCTTAAAGGCTTTGGGTAGTGTGTGTCCTCCAAAAGTTCTGGCCACATATCTTCAATATCTCTATCTTCAATACCACCATACATATCACTCATCATAAATTTTATAACATCGGCTTTCTTACCACTAAGTAATGCACCAACTCGAGTCAACTTAATAGCAACTTTAAACTTTTTCTTTGCATCTTTAACATATGCTTTTTCGCCGCCAGGATATTCTGTTGCATCCAAATCTACATCTACATTTTTAATATTACCTTTACCAGGTTTTAAAGCTTCTTTTACTAGACTTATACCTTTATCAGCTAAATCTTCGTCTGAATCAACAGTAGTTTCAGGATCTAAATTATCTGGATCGTGATAACGTTCGTTCTTATCATTAGGATCATCACTTTCCCAACCTGCATCGAGCTCATCATAGAATTTCTTCTTATCGTCTCCTTTTAGCTCTGCAGGGGAGCTTACTCCAAACTTTTTAAGAAGAGAATTGAAGAATTTTTGGTAGGCTTCTTTGCCTCCCGATTTTGCTTCTCTAATGGTTTTAAGTGATTTCATATTTAGTCCTTGTTGTTTATTAATGTCTCCACCATGATCTGGAGTTTTGTTAGTTCTATCATAATCTCGTTGTACCTTTCAGCACTTTGTAGTCTATATTCAGTGTTTGTTTTAACATCATCAACGATGTTCATTTGGGTATTCGTTATTTCTGATGCCCACCAAACAGCTGTCATTGTTTGACCAATGAGTGTAATAAATAATGCAAATCCTGCATTTCTAATCCAATTAGGAACTCTTACGCTTCGCTCTCGCCAAGCATCTAATTCCTTTTCTTGACGCTTCAAAGCGCCATGCATTCTTTCTAATTTACTCTCGATTTCGAGAAGTTTTGTATCAGTGTCCATTTTATCCCAAAATCACGTTCTTATGTACTTATTTATACAACTACCACCTTTCAATATGAGGAATATATTCGGCCATTGCATGATCAGAAAAGTTATCAACTTTACCCTGTTTTATACCACCCCACATACCTTTCATTCTATCATTAAACCTTTTCCAATTATTTGATTTACCACTGTCATCAATAGAACCATCATGCCTTATATACATTAAATGTCCATCATGTCTATAACCCATAACCCTAAGAGGTACTCTTGTTACTATATCATTATTATTCTGCCATCTATAATGATTTATTCTTAAAGCTTTAACGTATGTTGGCCAACCAACACGTGGCGAACCGTATGTAAATAAGCATTCAACTTCTGGAAAATCATAGTTAAGAGCACATCGACTAGCCATAATAGTTGCCATTGCAGCACCTAAACTATGTCCACAAAACCATAAAGGTTTTTTTACATTGATTATATCAACAGATACTTCAGGCCAAAGTTCATCAACTTCATTCTTAAAGCCACGATGTACCCTACTTACTGTTTCTGATTTGACTGGAAATGCTTTCAGATCTGCTTTGAGATCGTTAAATTCCGTAGGCTGTGTACCTCTACAAGCAACTACAACATCAGTCTTATTCTCAAACCTATATGCTTGAGCTCCACCTATATCATAAAATTTTGTTTTAGTAAAACCATGTTCCTTCGCAATCTTTTTTACGGTAGCTTCATCACCGTATGCATCAGCTGCGAGTCTAGCAAAAAGAAGACTCTGCTCCTTTAAATTCATTTCATTAATTGACATTACATAGCTCCCCAATCCTGATATGCTTTCCATGCACCCCAAGCTATTGCAGCAATTGCAACAAACTTAATCATTGATGTAGCAAATAATGCAACTAGGCCAATTCCTATTAACCCTAAATTACTTCCCATATTATTCTCCTCTCTAATTTTAATTAAGTTATAAGTGTTAATACTAACAGCTCTTGATCGATACTTTCTTTGTAACCAAGAGTCCATTCTAACATTTA
>Ga0206679_10001490_pt1 | contig 19349 bp, 16 predicted proteins | sample M110012015metaG_FD_155464 | JGI IMG/M metagenome (GOLD analysis project Ga0206679, IMG submission 155464) | Ammonia-oxidizing marine archaeal communities from Monterey Bay, California, United States - M1 100m 12015 | ecosystem: Environmental > Aquatic > Marine > Intertidal zone | place: USA... | reverse complement strand
GTGGCAGTACTAAATGATTGTTTATTCGGAATTCTTTCTTATTTTTGTCAATATTTTTTTTAAGATAAGTTACAAATTGATTTTTTGATAATTTTCTAAAATTTTTCAAAATATTATTAATTTCAACATATGAAAGATCTTCTCTGAAAAAGCCTAAATTTTTTCCAGCATCAGCAATTAATTCAATTGCATCACTAAGATTTCGAGTAAATTCAAATTTCAGATTTTCACGTAGAATAAGTGATTCTTTTAGAAAAAAGAATAATTCTTCTGACAGTATATCAAAAGTATGAATTTTAGACACATTTTTGAATTTCTTTGAAAAATATGAAGCTGGTTTTTGTTTATGTTGTTGTTGAAATTTAATATTTTGTAAAAATTGATTCTCTTTGTCATAACGCGGGATAGTAATATCATATGTACCAGGTCGTAAATGACCATATTTTTTTAGAAAAATTTTTTTTGTTATCTTATTTTGTGAAAATGAAGTTAAATCATTTTGGAATTCAGAAAGAGGGGTTTCTAATGAATTCATAAATTCATGAATAAATGATTCGGGAAAAATTTTATTTTTAGAAAAACTTTTGAGAATTGTTGATGATATGAATGCTATTCTTGCCATCAAAGAAAATGGTGTTGTTCCAAAGTTTTTGCAGTCATTCAATAATGATTCAGCAATCGATAATTTATCAACATATGATTCATTTTTACTTTGGATTTTTTGAATCCGATTATCATTCATTTTTGCAATAGATTTATTGCAATAATTCATCACAGAAGGAAAATTTTTGATGATATCTTCAGTAAAGTAATAAAGTTTATCATGTATTTTTTTTATTTCATTATTCGTAAAATTGTATTTACGTAATTCATTCAGTCTGTCATGTAATGTAAAATCATAACAAGTAAATAGAATTTCAAATTCAGCTTTGTCATGTAAATGTGGGTTTTTTACAAGTTTTTGTAAATAGAATACTAATAATTTTTTTGAGAGATTTTTATCAAAATTATTAGGAATTAATGAATGGAAGCTATGGTTGATATTAACATAGGGTTTGTTACCAAATTTTTTCATTAATTGGTGTGGATAAAATTTTTTGTAACCAATTTGTTCCCTTCCTTTATACCATGTATGATTCATAATCAAAAAATCATACAGCGAATAATCAAGGGGTTTTGGATTGTTTCCAATTATTTCTGCAGGATTCCAATCAGTCATATCAGAAAACATTGGATTGGTTTTTGAATTATTATGTGAATTTGATTTTAAATATTTTTTCTTATTTTTTTTAATCAATTTGGCAATTTTATCATCCAGAAATGAATGAGAGTTTAGTATCGATGTCATTGGTCTCACTTGAAAAATTATAATGTCAGATCTTTTGTTAATACCAAATTCAATGTCTAATGAATTTGAATTTACTAAATTTTCAATTTCTTTGACTGAACGTAGAAGATTTTTCCATTTCTTTTCAATATTTTTAATATTTAGATTTCTAGAAATTTTAATTGTGTTACCTGCAAGTCCATGTGTGACACCTGTTGTTGATTTTCCATCTTCAAAATTTATTACATAATAGGGTGACCCAAAATCAGAAGTTCTAGTAAAAATTACCCCACTCGTTACTACATTGATCGTTTGTGTTTGAATTAGTATTTGATTTTTTGGACTAAAATTATTTTTATGTTCATAGGATTTTATTACTTTTTGAATTGCTGAGATTAATTGTTTCTTTGAACTACTATCAATATTTAGAATACTTTCATAACTTCCAGCCTCAGATGAGTAATCTGAATCCTCTCCTATTGCTGAGCTTCTAATAATAACTTTTTTTTTATTAAAAGTTAGTCCGATTTCTTGTAAAATTTGTTCCCTATTTTTTTCCCAATTATCTACAACAAATGAATAAATTTTTTCTATCTTTGAGTTTTTTAGATTTGAATGCAGAAATTCAAGAACATCTGCCTTTGATGTAAAAATATTTTGATTTTTGGATTTGGATTTTATTTTTTTCATAATCTTATTCGAGTTATTTTTTCAAATATAACCCAATTTTTTTAAGAGTTCTTCTGCTTTTTGCTGTTCTTCATCAGTTAATTCTTTTTGCTCTTGTTCTTTGGTTTCTAAGAAATTATTTAAGATATTATCTAATTCATCCTGAATATCCGAATTTTCTGAAGAAATATCACTTAACTCATTTGGATCGTTAATTAGATCAAAAAGCATTTTCTTTTTTGGATTATCCCGTTCTCTAAGGAGTTTGTATGAAGAGGTTCTGACTCCAATAATTTTTCCTTTAGATTGGGGATTAATTTTTTCTGTAAAATCACTTGCAGAGACTCCAGTTTCGATATATGCAGGAAGTTCTTTCATATTTTTTGAGTTTAACAATGGGAATAAGCTTCTTCCATCAGTTGAAATTTCTGGAATTTTTAGATTGAGGATTTCAGCAATTGTAGGAAAAATGTCAACATGTCTTACCAAATCATTGCATACAACATTAGTTTTAATTCCAAAACCAGAAAAAATAAGCGGTACACGAATTGTTTCGTCAAATAATTCCAATTTTCCTCTGTTTTTCAGTGAACGAAGTTCATATTCTGTGTATTTCGTTTTAAGATTTTTCATCCGAATTTCTTTTGCCATTTTTCTCATTACTAGAAGTGCTTTTAATCCAACTGGTTCAAGTTTCGGTACGATTTTTTTTCCTTTTTTCAGAATACTTTGTATTGTAGGAATTTCATCGGGATTGGTATCAGAAAGCGGTATGTAAGAGCCATGATCAGAACTGATAACGACTAAGGTATTTTTTGAATCAATATTTTCAATAAATTTTCCTAACCATGAATCAATAAATGATAACATTCTCTCATATCTATTTTTACCAAATTCCTTAGTGTTGTATTCTTCTGGTAGTGCAAATAGATTATGTAAATCCATTATATGAATACAAAATAACCACGGTGAATGTTTTGAAAGTTCTTTTAATTTTTCAATAACAGAATCACCAATTCCTCCCGAAAGGTTTTTCCAAGATTCAAGTTTGTTATATTCGAAAGAATGTTTTTGGTCTAATCTTGATGAAATGTTTGTGAAGAAATCATGATCAGGGAAAAAACCTGAAGTGAAATACCCATTTTTTCTAAAATTGTCAAAATATGTTCTAGTTTCGGGATTAAAATTAAAATGAGTTAAACCAGTCGTACTAGGAAATAATCCAGTAAAAATACTTGCTAAACTAGTTCCTGTTTGATCAGCAGAACTAATTGCTTGTGTAAAATAGGCACCAGAACAAATTAACGAATCAATATTAGGGGTTTTTGTTGTTCTGTTTTTTCCAAAACAATGATCATGTCGCAACGAATCAATTGTGATGAAAAAAACATTTGGTTTATTTTCAGTCATTTTTTCAATTTGCTACTTGACAAGATCAGATTTAGAGATGATGTCAATTAATTCATCTTTTGTGTGACGAGTAGCAAATTGTGAAGAATATTCATTCATATCATCAATTTTAGAAATTTTTCCATCATAGTTTTGAACTATATCATCATTACTTTTACTTGGATTTGAGATCATAAACTTGTTATTTAGATCCCAACTATTTCGGATCTCTTCTGAATTAATCAAAACTTCATGCAATTTTTCACCAGGCCTAATTCCTACTTGTTCAAAATCTGTTTTTCCAAATATTTCAAAAAGTGCATCTTTGATATCTAAAATTGAATATGATTTTAATTTTGGAATATAAATTTCAGAAGCATTACCATTTACGGTACAATCTAAAATAAAATCTAACGCTTGATTCATAATAATAGAAAATCGAGTCATATTAGGATCAGTGATGGAGATTTTTTTTCCATCTTTTATCATTTTAATAAATTTAGGAATTACTGAACCACTACTGCCAACCACATTTCCATAACGTAATGCAAGAAACTTTGTTCTATGACGTTCTTCATTTAGAAAATTATTGGCACTAACAAATAATTTTTCCATTAGTAATTTTGTTGCACCATATGTATTAAGAGGAGAAACAGCTTTGTCAGTTCCAATACATATTACTTTTTCAACATTTTGGAACAATGCTGCGTCTATAACATTTTGAGAACCTTGAACATTTGTTTTTATTGCTTCAAATGGATTGTATTCAATTACGGGTACATGTTTTAATGCAGCTGCATGATAAATAATATCTATATCTTCAAATGCAGTTTTTAATCTATCTAGATCTCTAATATCACCAATTAGGAATCTTAAACGGTCGTCATTAAATTCAGATTCCATATCAACTTGTTGACTTTCATTCCGACTAAGAATTCGTATTGTATCAGCATTTGTTTCAAGCAAACGTTTTGTTAATGACTGACCTAATGATCCAGTTCCTCCGGTAATTAGGATTTTTTTTCCATCAAACATTAAACAAGCTAATTTTTCATTACTTTTATTCTTTAGTGATGATTGAAAGGTTCAGGAAGTTTTGTTAGAAGTATTTTTAGTTAAGGAAAATTTTATGTGAGCAATGGTTGGTAGAGTAATTTTTTGGCTAAGTGCTGATTTGTTACCATTCTGTATATCATATTTCTTTCAAAAAAATAACAATTCGGAATTATTTGGGATATATGATTTAACAAATAAACCAAGAAAGTTTTTTGGTAAACAAACATTAACTAAATTTCAGAAAACGTGGTTTTATTTTGACAATATCAAAAAATTTCACGAAGTAGATCTAGAATACCTTAAAGAATTTGAAAGAAAGTATCAAATTGATTTGAATGAGTTAACAGAGAATGATAGAATTTTGAATAAATATAACGAATACTATAATTTTTCAAAAAATGAAATTTTATCAATATTAGAAGATGAATGTAGATTTTTTGAAAGTGTGTTAGATGAGGTTCGTCCTGATTATTTTATCACGAGTGAAACTACTTTGCAACCTCATCATTTATTTTATAAAATGTGTAGAAAAATTGGAACAAAAGTCCTAATGTTAAATCACGCAAATTGGAAGACCTTGTGTTATATCTCTCAAGAGAGACATAAAATTGATTTTTTCAATAAGGATGAATTGAATGAATCTCCAAAGATGAATGTAACTAATCTAATTCAATTATTTGAAGAATCTAGAGTGTCAAATTTTCACACAAAATTTCATAAAACTATAAAAAAATCCAAAACATCATTAATTGCAGCAGCATTAAAATTCATCTTATCTAGTAATAATTCAAAAACCCACTACACATATTTTGGACGAAGTAAGTTGAAAGTAATTCGGAAAGAAATTGAAGATGTCATTAAAAAAAATCGTAGAAAAAAATTCATTGATGCAAACTTAGTACAAGAAATAAAGAATAATGAGAAATTTATTTATCTTCCACTTCACCAAGAACCTGAAAGATCATTGCTCATAGCAGCACCAAAATTTTCTGATCAGTTAAGAACAGTAGAAGAGATATCCAAGGTTCTACCTGATAATTATAGATTATATGTTAAAGAGCATCCAACACAAGGACCAGCAAGAAATTGGAGGGAGATAAAGTTCTATGAGAGAATATTGGAATTAAAAAATGTCAAATTAATTCACCCAAATTTTGATTCTAAATTTTTGTTTAAAAATTGTGAACTAGTAGTTTCAGTTGGTGGAACTTCGAGCTTTGAAGCAATGTTCTTTGGTAAACCTTCCTTAATCTTTGCAGATTTAGGATATGCATCTATTCCATCAATCAGTAAACTAGATTCTTATTCTGAATTAAAACAAGGAGTGATGGAATGTTTAAAAATACAAGTCGAGCCTAGATTTGTTCTTAAATATCTAGAAATTTTAGATGAAAATTCATTTGATTTTGATATTTTAGGTTTTGAAACTGCATATCAAAATCAATTTTATATGAATGGAAATCTGGTTGATATTGAATTTAATCAATCAGATTTTAAGGAATTTCTTCATGAACATGAAACTGAACTTGATTCAGTAGCTAAAGAATTTAATAAAAAAATTGAACAATTCAAATTAATAAGAACAAACGAGGTAACTGATTAACATGCCAAAGCCAATTTGTATTATCCCAGCAAGGGGCGGTTCAAAAGGAGTAGAAAGAAAAAATATCAAAAATCTTGGAGGAAAACCACTGATTGCATATACAATAGAAAGTGCCCAGAAATCACAGTTATTTCAAGATGTGATTGTGAGTACAGAAGATAATGAAATTGCAGGAATTTCAAAAGAATATGGTGCAAAGGTTCCATTTATGAGACCTAAAGAATTAGCAACTGATTTGACAACAACCGAAGAAGTGTTAATTCATGCAATCAATGAATTAAAGAAAATAGATTTTGAATTTCATACCATAATGTTACGGGATTGTACAGTTCCATTTATCGATGATGAGGATATGGAAAAAGCTTTAGAAAAATTTTCTCAGAGTGATTGTGATGCAGTATTTGGTGCAATTCCAGCACATCCAAACCCATATTTTGGAATGATGGAATTAGATGAAGATGGGTATTTGAATAAATCAAAAATTTCTAAAAACAAAATTACCAGGAGACAAGATGCACCAGTAGTGTATAATGTTGATGGAATGTTTATTCTTAATGTAGATTTTTTTTTAAAAACAAAAATAATTTCATCTGGGAAGATTATTCCATATGTATTAACAAAAGAACATGGCCATATGATAGATTTTGAATTTGATTTTAAAGTTGCTAGATTACTAATTGAAAAAAATTAGTAGTTTTTTTCGACAAAAGAACAAATTAAATGTAAAATTAATCTATGTGCTTCTTGTATACGTGGAGTTGAAGTTGAGGGAACTTGAATAGAAATATCAGAAAGTTTTGTTAATTGTGTAGTTTTTCTTCCCGTGAGAGATATTATTTTAGCACCATTCTTTTTAGCCATTTTTGCGCCCAAAACAACATTCTTTGAATTTCCACTTGTAGAGATGGCTAAAACAATATCATCCTTCTTTACAAGTGACTCACATTGTCGCTCAAAAACTTTATCATAACTGTAATCATTGGAAATTGAAGTGATAATTGATGTGTCAGTTGTAAATGCAATAGCTGGTAAACTTTTTCTTTCTTTTTGAAATCTTCCTATAAATTCAGCCACAAAATGTTGTGCGTCAGCTGCACTACCACCATTTCCAAATGAGACGATTTTTTTATTATGTAAAAGTGATGTGTTGATGATTTTTGCAGATTTTTCAATGGTGTTCAATAAATCTTTACATTTGTTTATTGTATCTAAACACTCATCAAATTGTTCAATTAGAGAAGTATCAGATTTTTTTGTCATATCAATCCATGTTACGTAATTTTTTCATTACGGGAATTTCCGATGGCCAAACACGCTTTTCGCCATCTCCAATAATTTTATCAATTGTTCTAATATCCCTAACCAAACGTTCAAGACCTTGAGGCTCTAGTGATGCAGCTTGATCTGAACCATACATGGAACGGTCCAGAGTGATATGCCGCTCAATTGATGTTGCACCTAAAAGTACAGCTGAAACACAGATCAGATAGCCCATGGACTCATGCCCACTATAACCCACAGAGCAATTAAATTCATTCTTTAATGTTTGAATACATTTCAGGTTTGCTTCTTCAGGTTTCATTGGATAAGAACTGTTTGAATGCTGTAATTCAAATGGGCAATTATTTTCTTGAAAGATTTGTACTGCATTGTGAATTTGTTCCATTGTACTCATTCCAGTTGAGATGAAACTATGTTTTTTTTCTTCTGCAATTTTTTTGAGTAACGGGGTGTTCGTTAACATTGCAGATGCAACTTTGTTATGTTTTAGATTAAATTTTTTGAGAAAATCTTGACTATCCAGATCCCACGATGAAGCATACCAATCAATATTTTTTGTCTTACAATAATCATCAATAATTTTGTATTCGTCTAAGTCAAATTCTAGACCCATTTTTTGTTCTCTTGTGGTTTTTCCCCAAGGACTATCACGAGGAGAATCTAGAATGTCCTTTGAATATACTTTCTCTACAGTACGTTTTTGGAGTTTAACTGCGTTACATCCCGCATTAGATGCAATATCGATCAGTTTTTTTGCGATATCAATGTCACCATTATGATTAATGCCGATCTCAGCAGTGATAAATACCATTTATACTTTTTAGCAATTTTCTCATTTAATAAAATTTGTTAAGTATTGTGACGTAGAAAAATATCTGCAATTTCTCTAAATGCGCCGTCACCACCTTTCTTTTCACAAACGTAGTTAACTATTGAGCGAACCTGTTCAATTCCATCATTTGGGCAAGCAGAAAAACCAACTTTTTTTAGTAATCCAATATCATTGATATCATCACCGATATATCCAATCTCAGATATTTTTACATTGTATTTCTTCATAATTATTGAAGCAATGCTTTCTTTATTTTGAATACCATCGTAAACATGTTCAATATTCATTTTTTTGGCCCATTTTCGAACAATCTTTGTCTTTTCTTTTGTAACAATGATTGTTGGGATACCAGATCTTCTTAACAAATTTACGCCCATACCATCACGAGTATGAAATTTTTTCATTATGTCTCCATCAGAGGTATAATACATACCACCATCTGTTAAGACACAATCAACATCTGTAAGTAAAATTTTGAGTTTTTTTATTAATTTAACATCTTTCATGTTAATCAAAGCTAAATATCATTTATATCGATATGTATTAAATTCTATTAATATGTCGTATTTCAAATCATTATTCTCATTAGAAGATAAAGTAGCAATTGTAACAGGTGCCGCTAGAGGGAATGGTTTAGCAATTTCCGAAGCACTTCTACGTTCAGGTTCAACGGTAATAATGGTAGATATTTTGAAAAAAGAGTTAATGAAAACTGAAAAAGAGTTTTTATCAAAAGAACTTTCAGTATTTAGTTTTGTAGCAGATATTTCTAAGAAGGAAGAGATTAGAAAACTTGCAAGATATGTCAAAACAAAATTTGGAAAACTAGATATTTTAATCAACAATGCAGGGATAACAATTTCTAATTCCATATTAGCATATAGTGAAAAAGACTGGGATAAGACATTCAAAGTAAATCTAAAAACACCATTCCTTCTTTCACAGGAATGCGCAAAAATTATGATGAAGCAGAAATCAGGAGTTATAATAAACATCACAAGTTTAAATGCAGAATTTGCATTTCCAAATAATCCATCATATCAAGCCACTAAAGCAGGATTAAAACAACTAACAAAATCTTTGGCGTTAGATCTTGCTAAATTCGGAATTAGAGTAAATAGTATTGGTCCAGGTTATTTTCGTACATCGATGACAAAAAAAAGTTGGAGTAATCTAAAGAGAAGAAAAGAGATCAAAGAATGTACAATGTTAAAAAGATGGGGAGTTCCAAAAGATTTGGAAGGGATAATTATTTTTTTATCATCTGATGCATCGTCATATATTACAGGTCAAGATATTTACGTAGATGGAGGATGGACTGCAAAGGGAATGAGATGAAGAGACCAAATGTTCTGTTTATTGGAATTGATTCTTTCCGAGGAGACAAATGTTTTGGAAAAAACAAATCATCAAAAACACCAAATATTGATAAATTAATTAAAAATGGCGTTTATTTTGAACAGGCAATTAGTGTTTCAGATGGAAGTTATACTTGCATGGGAGCAGTATTTACATCACTTTATCCATTTCAGAGCGGCATAACGACAGTATCTGCATATTCAAAGTCAACAAAAATTTTTCAGAGATTTCGAGAGGCAGGATACAAATTGTATGGAACTGCTCCATGCACACCGTTTTTTATTAATTTATTGGAATCATTTGATGAAAAAGAAAATTTTACAAAACCAGGTTACTTGTATCCTGTTTCAGGTAACCCGAAGGATTCCAGGACGGGCGAGTATATTTTAGATAGATTAGATAGAATTAGAGATGGAAAAATTGAAGAGCCATGGTTTTATTTTATTTTTCTTACAGATCTACATAGGAGTGTCAAGTATGGCATTCCTGAGGAATATTATAAAGATGAATTTGGTAAAACAGAGTATGACAGAATGGTGTCAGCTTTAGACATGTGGATTGGAAAATTTTTAGAGAGGATTGATATGGATAATACTTTGATAATTTTAACTTCTGATCATGGTGAATTTATACCAACACCAAAAATTGGACATGAGTTAACTTACATACCAGAATTATTTGAACCTGGGAAAAAAATGAAAGAAAAAACTCCAAAATCATTACACGGTATTTACTCTCTAGGTTATAGAATTTTACGCTATTTTATGATTCCAATAAAAAATAGAAAGTATAGTAATGAATTGTCACCTGTAGAATTAAAATCACTCAATACTAGAGGTCATAGCTCATTATGGATTTTACCAGATGATACGGTAAAAGTCCCATTGATATTTTCTGGGAATGGAATTAAATCAAAAGGTAAAATAATTAATCAACAAATTGGTTCAATTGACATTTTGCCCACAATGGCGGATCTGCTTTCAATTGAATTTGATTTCAACAAAGCTCAGGGTCGGAATCTTTTACCATTGATCAATGGAGAAGAAGTTGAGGAAAAGCCTGTTTTCATTGAAAATGCAGTAAGAAGAAATCCAACAAAACCAGGAAATTGCATAGGTGTTAGAACAAGCAAATACAAATATTATCGAGCAAGGGATAATCCAAAGAAAAAAGTTTGTTTATATGATTTGATTTCAGATCCAGATGAAATAAACAATATTGCAAAAGAAAATAATCAAGTGGTAGAAGAATTAGAAGAATTACTGATCGAAATAAGAAGAAATTCTATTAATGAACATGAGATAGATAAAAGTGAAACAGAGAGAATTGAGAGGGATCTGAAACCTTTAGGAAAAGCCTGATAAAAAATTTAAAAAAATAGATTTTTTGGTGCATTTTATCAAATTAATAGTATTTTTGATACGTGACTAATATAACTAGATAATAAAGAAAGTGTCTTATGAGCAAAATTACTGTCGGAATACCAGCATTTAATGAAGAGAAAAATATTGCAGCGATAATCATAGGATTGAAAAAGATTACAGATGAAATCATAGTATGTAATGATGGCTCAACAGATTCTACTGGGGAAATTGCAAAAGAATTAGGTGCTATTGTGATAAATCATGAAAAGAATTTGGGATACGGAGCAGGAATAAAGAGTATCTTCTTGAAAGCAAAAGAAATGGAATCTGACATGTTAGTTACTGTAGATGCAGATGGCCAACACGATGTAAGAGATATTTCAAAAGTTATTACTCCAATTCAAGAAGATAAAGCAGAGATAGTCATTGGTTCAAGGTTTTTAGAGAAAGCTGAAAATATCCCAGAATACAGAAAATTTGGAATAAAATTAATTACAAAAGTTACTAATCTTTCATTGAATCAAAGTTTGACTGATTCACAAAGTGGTTTTCGAGCTTATTCTAAGAAAGTTTTAGAAAAATTGATTCTTTCAGATAAAGGTATGGGAATTTCGACAGAGATTTTAATCAAGGCTAATAATTTTGATTTTAGAATAGGGGAAGTTCCAATAAAAGTTTCATATGAAGGGGAAACATCGACAGAAAATCCAGTATCACATGGTACCTCAGTATTATTTAGTACCATAAAATACACTTCAATAGAACATCCAATCAAATTTTATGGCATACCAGCAATAATTTTGCTTCTTTCTGGAACTGTCTTCACTTATTTTGCAATACAATACTATGTTGAATTTGGTAGCCTAAATACTAATTTGACATTAATTGGTGTAGGACTTTTTTTCATAGGTATTGTTTTGTTGATTACAGCAATACTATTGTATTCTTTAGTGTCAGTAGTTAGAGAAGGTAGAGACAATTAAATAGTGTAATACATTGAGTGGTCTAATTTTTTTAAATAATCTTTCAAAAACTAAAATGTTTCTTTATTTTAGTTTTATAATATTTAGTGGGCTAATTTTTAGATACATATTTTTCCCATTTGATATTCCAATTGTTTTAGATGGATTAGGGTATTTTTGGTATGCAATGGATCTTAATGTTATGAAAGAATTTCCAACAAATCATGATTTACCTAATAATTTATGGCCTACATTTCTCTCCATATTTTTTTCGGCATCAAACTCCGAGAATTTTATGGATTACATATCAATTCAGCGTAATCTCTCCATCATATTTTCAGTTTTTTCAAGTATACCAGTATACTACCTTGCTAAAAGATTTGTTAAGAAAGAATATGCATTAATGGTTCCACTGATTTTTGTTTTTGAACCAAGAATGATTGAGAATTCATTGCTTGGAATTACCGAGTCAATTTTTATATTTTTTGTAACATCATCCCTTGCACTTTTTTTTCATGGAGGGAAAAAATCAATTTTGTTGTCATTTGTGCTGGCGGCTATATTCTGTCTAATTAGGTATGAGGGGTTGATAATGACAATTGCCATGTTTGGAATTATATTTTATAGATTTAGAAAAGAAAAAAAAGATCTAGTTTTTGGAGTATTCATAATTTTAATTTTTATTTTAGTTCTAGCTCCAATGTCATCTATTAGAAATGACACCATGGGATATGATGGAATTTTTAGTCATGTTGGAGCAGGTGCAGACGTAGTTGCTAAAGAAACTTTTGAGTCTTCAGAGATTATTGTTCAAAAATTTTTCCCTTTGCTTGGTCTATCTAATTTTATTAAGTTATTTGGATGGATATTAATTCCGACATTTACAATATTCTTTCCTTTAGGTATATTTTATTTTCTTAAAACCAAACAGAGAAAAAATATTGAACTTATCATAATTAGTGCATGCGCATTAATTCCTGCTCTATACGCATTTTCTAGAGATATATCAGATGTAAGATATTTCTTTGTGGTTTTTCCAATAATTACGATTTTAGTAGTTTATGCAATAGATGTAATTTCGCAAAAAATGAAAAGAACTAATTTAATTGCATTATTATTTTTAACATTAATTTTAATTGGATCATTTGCTTTCTTTATTGTTAATAGTGTTGATTATGAATATGAAAGAGAATCATATTTGATTTCAAATGAAATTTATCACTTAGTGGAAGGTGTTAATGCGTCTTATTATCCAGAAGGAGTTTATTTACGTGTAGCACAATTAACAGATAGTGTTTTTCCAATTACCAGCATAGAAGGTAAATCAAAGATCATCTTTGTTTCATCAGCAAATGAAGAAAATATTGAAGATTATATAATGAATGGAAAAGATAAGGGACTGACACACCTAATTATTGATCATAAATTTATTGAAGATGAAGAGAGAGGGGATCAATTTTTGGATGATGTTTTTGAAAATGAGAAAGATTATTCATATCTTAAAAAGGAATTTGATTCTATTGAAGAAGGATATTCTACTCATGTGAAAATATTTAGAATTGATTTTAAGGAATTTGAAGAAGATATAGATTAGATTAATCTAGATTTAATTTTTTATAGATTAATTCTAGAGAATTTTTAGAGATTTTATGTTCATTTTGTGATTTGTCGATATAGATTTCAAAAGATCCAGACCCAATATTTTTGATTTTGGTTTGAATTATTTGTTCAAAGGTTGTTGCACCACTACCAGAGAAACAACAAGGATCATTTTCATTAAAAATTTGGACTTGTAACCGTTGATTTGCACCTAAAAGATATAATTCAAGATAATTAACTTTTGAATATAATTCATGGCGTGTTTGTTCATAATCTCCAAAGTTTTTTGGTTCGGAGCGCAGATAGATTGGATAAGAACCAGCTACTGAGAAGCTTTTAGATATTCTTTCATCAATTGCAGAATAAATTGTTGTCGTCCAACCACCACCAGAAATGCCAACCATTGAATAGGAATGATAATCAAAGTATGAATCAAGATAATTCAATCCTCTAGCAATAGGTTCAAAAAATAATTTCATAGGTTCAAAGTTTTTAGTTTCAAGAAGAGCAAAATGATCATGAGACAATAATTTAATTTTTCCAAATGAGGGATGGTTTATGATTGGTTGGTTATTTTTTCCTGTTAGAGGCATAGAAAGAGCTAGTACAGAATATTCCTTATCTAATAAATACTCAATTGTTTCTACTCCATTGATAAAATCACCATCATGACCTTGATGATAGATGACAAGTTTATTGTTAGATTTTTCTGGAATAAAATGATAGGAAATAGAATTAATATTGTATTCAGAAATTGTTTCTAATTTGTTAATTTGTTTAAGATTATTAATTTTTGAGAACATAGGATCTTGGAAATTCTCTTCTATAGAATTAGGTAGTTTCTCAGAAATGACGTTATTATCCCAAATAAAATTAATTAAAAAGGCTCGTTTATTGAACAATTCATTTTGGGTTTTTATATCAATTAATGTCTCTATTTCAGATTCATTCATAAAATTTAATGGTTCAAAATTCTCTTCGGGTGTATCTGAAACAAATTTTTTTACAGTCTCAAAGTTTGTGGAAGCACCAATTCCAAAAGACAAGATTGTGATTAATATTACTAATGCAATAATTTTTGTGTTCATTTTCTAGACTTATCTCAGCTTATTCATATTGATATCTTCTATTGTTTCTTTAAATAATTTGAATAGAAAATAATGAGATAATGAACCTAATTCATTTCTAGAAATTGGGGGCTCATGTAGATCAAATTTTAAAATTTTTATGATTTTCCCACTATCATATTCCTCATTCATATGATGAAGAGTTACGCCCCAGTGGATTTCTTTATTTTCTATGGCATCTTCGTATTCAGTTGGACCGGTATATTCTGGCAAAGGGCCAGGATGATAATTCACAAATGCAATTTTTGGGATATTAAGTAATTCTTTGGGAATTTTTCTAGGATAACAATACGACACACCAAGATTAAAAGGAGTATCAGGAGGAGTTTCATTAATTGTAAAAATTTCATGTTTTAGTTTTTTCATTGTTAGAAAATTAGAGATTTTTGAGATGTGTCTTGTTTTAGTATAAATTCGAATCATAAAATTAGTATTAAAAAATGATTAAATAATCTTGTTATGGATTAATTCATGATATATTTTTTTAGCAATTATTTGATTTCCAAGACTGTTTGTATGGACTTGATCAAAATATACATCCTCAGTAGTATTCTCAAACACATATGACAGATCCAGTACCAAAGAACAATTGTTTAGAGTGTTACTTTTTTCGATTAATTTTTCAAAGGTTTTTTCACCATGTGTGTTCGTTTCATAAATAGATTCTTCATAAATGGATAGAGGTTTTTTGCCATTATATAATGCAGGTTGAACAATTACTACCGACGTAAAATTATTTTCAACTGACAATTTACAAAAATCTGACATTCTTTTTTCCCATAATAATGATAATTTTTCAGATGTGGTATGATTATAATTATCAGAGGGGTAGTGTTTACCAGGAGAATCAAGGATTTCATAATTGATAAGTGGTAATATAAAATATCGATAAAAAACTACAGGTGAGCGCAAATAACGTTGATAGTTTTTAAGTTCATCTTCTTCATTGTTTGTAATTTTAGGTTCAACAATTTTTTTATAGAAAATATCATTTACACCATCGTAGATTATGATCATATCAGGATCATATTTCAGAATTTTGTCTTTAATATGATACAATTCTTCAAATGATGTTATACTAGATACACCAGCATTAATGACTTCAATGTTATTCATGTCTTTTCTTAAGAAGTTTTCCAATTGAGCAGATATAGTAAATTCATCAGATGGTAAACCTGCACCAAAGACTGTGCTCCCTCCAATTACAAATACTCTGTAAGTATCATACAGTTCAAGTTCAGGACCTCTAAACCCATCATTATTAATATTTACAGTACTCAAATGTTGATTTGGAATTAGAGACAACACGGGATTTGCAGAATATATAAGATTTTGTTGATCATAACAAATCTGTCTTTTTAAAAAATAATCCATATTATTTAGAGATTCAGCATTTTCTAAGTTACAATCTTGTACAAAGAATTCATAAGTTCTTGCAGAACCCTCTACAACAAAAAAAACTACAACTATCAATATTAGAAATAAGGCAGATTGTTTTTTGTAAGATATATCTACTGACATCCAAATCACCTAGTAATCAAATTATTTCCTAAAACAAGATAGTCCATATCGGTTTTTAAGATCATATTATAAGCATCAGAGGGAGTATTTACAATAGGTTCACCCATTACATTCATTGACGTGTTAATTATAATTGGAATTTCTGTGATTCTATAAAATTCATTTATTAGTTCATAGTATAATGGATTAGATTCTTTTGAAACAGTTTGTAATCTAGCAGTTCCATCAACATGAGTTACTGCTGGAATTTTTTCTGGTTGTTTTACCTTTGCAACCATCAACATGTATGGACTAGGAATATCAATATCGAAATAATCAGAAGTGAATTCTTCAAGCACACTTGGGGCAAATGGTCTAAATGACTCTCGATGTTTGATTTTTTCATTAAGGATATCTTTCATTTCTGGTTTTCTTGGATCTGCCAATATACTTCTATTTCCTAACGCACGCGGTCCCCATTCCATTTTTCCTTGATACCAACCAATTATTTTACCATCAGAAATAATTTTTGCGGTTTTTTCAATTAATAATTGTCTACTTAGTTTTTCGTGTTCTATTTTATTTGTGTCCAAAAATTTTGTTATCTCAAAATCAGAAAATGAGGGACCAAGGTAAACATTTTTGCAAATTCTTTTCGAATGATCCATTTCAATTACTCTATTTTGTTTTTTGTGGATGTAATATGCAAATTGCGCACATCCAATAGCACTTCCAGCATCACCGGGAGATGGAGGAATATGTATATTTTCAAATGGCGATTCTTTCAATAATCGGTAATTTGCAACACCATTCAGTGCAACACCTCCACCTAAACATAGATTTTTCATTTTTGTTTTTTCATAAATGTGAGAAGCCATTTTTAACAAAACATCTTCAAGAATTTTTTGTGCACTTGCTCCGATATCAAAATGTATTTGAGAAGGCGAGATGGATGAAGTTCTTGGTTCAATTCCAAATAGATTTGAAAATTTTTCATTAGTCATTATCTTATCATATGTGAAAGCAAAGTATTTCATGTTAAGATGTATACTTCCATCATTCTTTACATCAATAATCTCAGATAATATTTCATCATAGAATTTAGGTTTGCCATATGATGATAATCCCATTAGTTTGTATTCTCCCTCATTTACTTTGAAACCTAAAAAATAAGTAAACGCTGAATAAAAAAGACCTAAAGAATGAGGCCATCGTATATCATTAAGTAATGTAATAGAATTATTTTTTGCGATTCCAAACGAGGTTGTTGTCCATTCGCCAACTCCATCGACATTTAGAATTGCAGATTCATTAAAAGGAGAAGTATAGAATGCATAAGCAGAATGTGAGATATGATGTTCGGGGAAAATTATTTCGCCAGTGAAGTCTTTTAGATGTTTTTTTATTTCATTTTTTATCCATAATCGTTTATGGATCCATTTTGGAATAACATCCAGAAAACTAGACAATCCCCTTGGTGAGACAGCTAAATAATTATCTAACAATCTTTCAAATTTTAAGATTGGTTTATCATAAAATGCAATTATATCAATTTCGTTTGGTTTAACTTGTGTTTCTTTTAAACACCAATCAATAGCTAATTTAGGAAAACCATCATCAAATTTTTTTCTCGAAAATCGTTCTTCCTCAACAGCTGCAATCACATCACCGTTTTTTAATAATGCAGCAGCTGAATCATGATAGTAACAAGATATTCCTAAAGTATACAATCTAATATTGTTTGAATATTCGGTGTAATTTTAGATGATCCATATCAAGCCAATAAGAATTCTCATTCTTTTTCAAACGTAAAGGATCTATTCTCAAAAGTCTGAAAATTAGACCATATGTTGAGATTACAGATATGAATAGTATTCCAAGAAATATTTTTGTATTAATTATCGCCAAAATATCTAATGCTTTTGAAAGTTTTACAGCAAATATTTGAGTAACAGTAATCGTGATGGTGATAAAAACTAAAAATATTTCCAAATAAAATAATCCAAGAGAATTACTAATTATAAAAAACCAAAAAGAAAATCCAGCAGTGATTGCAAGTGCTTTAAATCTAGATGAAGAACGTTCCATTTTAAATAGGATAGATGAATGCAACTAGACCGCTTTGTGCTAGTGCAGTAACACCAATCAAAGTGATCAAAAGAATAACTATTGGGAACATAAAGAATTTTCTACGATGAATGTATAATTCAAAAATTTCTTTTATGGTTGAAAATCGGCTCATGATTTAATTATTATTATTCGGGATTAAATCTGTTTTGAATTAATTATGATTATCCAGTTTTTTTGATTTTAGATTACAGTTAGCATTTATGCAGTTTCCTGTTTTCAAATCAAAAACATAATGATGAAGACTACATTCTATATGATCGTCTTTAATTATTCCAGTTTCAAGACTGGCACCAGCATGAGGACATAACTTTTCAATTTCAAATTTTTCTCCAGAAGATGTTTCTACAACAATTGTTTCTGTAGAAGATAATGATTTTTCAAAAATTTCAACAGCTTTAGTAGCTAATTCATCATTGAATTTCAATAGACCCAAAAGATGATCATTATAGATATCTGGATTTCTCCAAGATAGAAAACGTAGGCTTAAAAAGAAATCTTCCCAAGGTAAATTTTCAAGTAATATTCTTTTCAGCCATTTACTATCAAATGAGTATTTGTAATCGAACTTGTCGTCCTTTTCAAACTCTTTAAAATAAGGTTTTGAACTAAAATTTACAATCCATTTTCCACCATCAAGGCCGTTAATATCAAACAATACAGTCATGTTTATGCGTTCATTGAAATACAAACTAACATTAAACATTTTTTCAAAATGCTCTTTTAATTTTTTATCCATGTTTTCACAGAATAATGAATCAATTTTATTTTTTATAGTCGTGATATTTGGTTGCATTTCTTTAGAATAGTTTTTGAGATAGTCAGCATAGTCATCCCATGAAAAGTTTTTTCTGATTTCATTGTTTTGGAGTAGAGTGTTTGTTTCTAGATCTAGCACATCACCAGGCATTGTTGCATGAATCATTTTTTCATATCCTTTATGTGATAACCAATTTTTAGATGTCTGAGGATTGGGAAATATTGGATCATCATTAGCATAAAAAATTTCATTATCCAAAAAAGCTGGTGGCCCCGCATTGATGACTAAGTGTTCAGGGTTGAATGCCTTAGCAGTTTGCCAGACATTGTTTAATTTTGACTCTTTTTTCTTTTTAGAAACATTTTGCTTTTCTTCATCATCATATTGTGTATAT
>Ga0206679_10001486_pt1 | contig 19375 bp, 17 predicted proteins | sample M110012015metaG_FD_155464 | JGI IMG/M metagenome (GOLD analysis project Ga0206679, IMG submission 155464) | Ammonia-oxidizing marine archaeal communities from Monterey Bay, California, United States - M1 100m 12015 | ecosystem: Environmental > Aquatic > Marine > Intertidal zone | place: USA... | reverse complement strand
TAACGGGAAAAGAAGCTCCTCAGCGTGTTTTAGAGATTGCTCAGTATGTGGGAATTTTCCTCTTATTGGGACTCATGATCTATGCGAATGGAAACGATTTATGGCGTTGGATTGATGGTGCTTTTTAAATCAAATCATTTTTTGTTTCTTTACAAAAATTTGCTCAATGAAAATGTTATATAAAAACCCTTCCTACTTATTATCTACCGCTGTTATTATGGTGTTTCTTTATTCATGTGGTGCTCCTAGCCCTTGTGATTGTAAAGAAAATGATCTTCTCGGCATTAAGGCAGATAGTACCATTTCTGCGGATTGTGATGCTGCTTTTGAAGAGCTTTCTCGTGAGGATCAGAATGAGTTTAAAAAAGAATACAAGGCCTGTAAATAAGGTTATTCCTTGTCTTTGTTGTTTTTATTAAGTCCTCGACTTCTGCGATTTTGAGCTGTCTAAGAACTTCTTTATCTTTAAGCGTTTTCGATTAATATACCAATATGAAGCAATACCAAAATTATATTCAGGGAAATTGGGTCAGTGGAGATGGCTCAGAAACCAAATTGTATAACGCCATCAATGGAGATGTTATAGGCGAAGTTTCGAGCAAAGGGATCGACTATAAGTCTGTGCTAGAATATGGTCGTTCGGTTGGAGGCCCATCCTTAAGAAAAATGACCTTTCAAGAAAGAGGTCGAATGCTAAAAGCCTTGGCATTTTATCTTTTGGAACGAAAAGACAGCTATTATCAAGTGAGTTCTTGGACAGGCGCTACAAAAATAGATTCATGGATTGATATAGAAGGGGGTATAGGTAATTTGTTTGCCAATGCATCACTCAGAAAACAATTTCCAGATTTGCCATATTATGTGGATGGTGTCGCGGCTCCTTTATCCAAAGGAGGAAGCTTTATAGGTCATCACATTATGGTTCCAAAAGAAGGTGTCGCAATTCACATCAATGCTTTCAATTTTCCGATCTGGGGTATGCTTGAAAAAATCGCCGTGAACCTTATGGCTGGTGTTCCTGCCATCGTTAAACCCTCAGAATTCACGTGCTACTTGACCGAAGTGATGGTAAGAGACATTATCGCATCAAAAATCCTTCCAGAGGGATCTCTGCAATTGGTTTGTGGTCTTGGAAGAGGGATTATTGATCATGTTGATTGCCGAGACACAGTGACTTTTACGGGAAGTGCCAGTACCGGTAAAACCCTCAAATCTCTTCCATTAATTACCGAAGAAAGTGTTTCATTTAATTTAGAGGCGGACTCTTTAAATGCAAGCGTTTTAGGGAAACATGCCGTTCCAGGAACTCCAGAATTCGATCTTTTTGTTAAAGAATGTGTTAAAGAAATAACCATTAAAACAGGCCAAAAATGTACTGCAGTTCGAAGAATAATTGTTCCTGAAAATTTAATTGATGATGTAGAAAAAGCTATTGCAGGAAAATTGTCCAAAACAATTATTGGAGACCCTTCTAAAGAAGGAGTAAGAATGGGGGCTCTTGCCACAAAGACTCAAGTTGATCGCGTCAGAGAAAATGTTGAACTACTTGCTAAAAGTCAGGATATGGTGTTTGGAGACCTTGATGGATTTGAGGTTCTTGGCGCCGATAAAAATCTTGGTGCATTTTTCTCTCCTGTACTATTTAGAAACAATGATCCCTTCAATAAAACAGCCTGTCATGACATTGAAGCTTTTGGACCCGTGTCTACAATTATGCCGTATAAAGACGTAGAAGATGCCATCTCCTTAGCTAAAATGGGTAAAGGATCTTTGGTTTCCTCCATTGTGACTCCAGATGATAAAGAAGCTCGTGAATATGTAGTTGGAGCGGCCAGTATGCATGGCCGTATTCTCGTTCTAAATAAAGATTGTGCGAAAGAAAGCACTGGACACGGTTCTCCTATGCCTTTACTAACACATGGCGGCCCTGGGCGTGCTGGTGGTGGTGAAGAAATGGGTGGTAAAAGAGGTGTGCTTCATTATTTACAAAGAACTGCTATTCAAGGACACCCAACTACAATCACAGCAATTACCGAACAATTTCAAATTGGTGCTGAAATGCCCGAGGCGAACCCGCATGTTTTTCGGAAGCACTTTGAAGAGCTGGTTGTCGGTGAAACTGTATTTACACACAAACATACTGTGACCGATGCTGATATTGTCAATTTTGCGAATGTATCAGGAGATAACTTTTATGCCCATATGGATGCAACTTCATTAGAAGGAACTATTTTTGAACAACGCGTGGCACACGGTTATTTTATTCTATCAAAAGCTGCTGGATTATTCGTTGACCCGAAAAAAGGCCCGGTTTTATTAAACTATGGATTGGATGATGCTAGATTTATAAAACCTGTATACCCAGGAGCAACAATTGGTGTTCGCTTTACAGTTAAAGAAAAAATGGACCAAGAAAAACGAAGCGAAGACGATATTGCTAAAGGTATTGTTCGCTTTCTTGTTGACGTTTACGACGAGACGGGTGAGACTGTTGCTCTTGCAACAATCTTGACAATGGTTAAAAAGCTAGATCAAACAAAATGAACCATGCCCGATTTCCTGGAGAAAAAATGCCAATATTTTCAGTTACATAAAATCCGATGATGTCGAGGGTTATGAAGAAATGGATGAAAAAATCCTGCATCTTGTAAACGAAATACCAGGATATTTAGGTTGTGAAAATGTCAAAGATGATTCCGGCCGCAGTATTTTCATTAGTTATTGGGACTCGAAAAAAGCTATAGATTTATGGCGTAAAAATAACGTTCATAAAATGGCAAAAGATAAAGGTACAACTTGGTATTCTGCATACCACAACATGCTTGTTCACATCGAATATAGCAATGAGTACAATTCACAACAACTTTAACAAAATCACTGACATTCAATATATTAAGTGACTTTTTAATAAAAAAAGTCGTGCACCCTTGTCTAAGTGTCTTTTATACACTAAGTTTGAGACATACAATTAAATCAATGATATGATCACGACTAAAAAAAGAAGCTTAAATGAAATAAGACAAACTAAAGATTGTTTTTATGAGGTTCCCAACCTTGATAAAAAGAGTATTGCAGAAGAAGTGCTTGACGCCTACCTTTCACACCCCAGTGCCCCAAAGGAAATTTCCAAAGCAAACGCAAGCGATTTTATCAAGTTCTTAAACATCAACCGTTACAAAATAACCCAAGAATAATAACATGAAAAGCAGCCTAGGAAGCAAGCTTAATTTCATAGTTCTTGCCTTTGTTGTATGCCTAATTCTTTTAGGCAATAAAACGTACGATTATTCTGAAAACCACCTTCCTATTGACAGTGGAGATACCGCATGGATGATTGTGGCTAGTGCTTTTGTATTGTTAATGACTCCTGGACTAGCCTTTTTTTATGGAGGAATGGTAAATATTAAAAATATTATCTCCACCATGCTTCAGAGCTTTGTTGCGCTGGGGGTAATAAGCGTCGTATGGGTATTTGTGGGGTTCAGTCTTTCATTCGGAGACAGCTATTATGGCATCATTGGTAGCCCGTTTACATATCTTAACTTTGATAATGTCACTCTGGCTCCGCATCCCGATTTTGGGCCAACAATACCTTTTCTTCTTTTCGCCCTTTTTCAGCTTAAATTTGCCATTATTACACCCGCTCTAATATCAGGAAGCTTTGCTGAAAGAATTAGATTTCGTAGCTATATTTTATTTATGCTGCTTTTTACTCTTTTAATATATTCACCTCTTGCACATATGACTTGGCACCCAGAAGGACTATTTAGAAAATGGGGGGTAATCGATTTTGCAGGCGGCACTGTTGTTCATATGTCTGCTGGATTGGCAGCTCTTTCTGGGGCTCTCTTTCTGGGTCGTAGAAAAAAAATTGTAGAAAAGCCTGCAAATATACCGTTTGTCATATTAGGTACTGGTTTACTTTGGTTTGGGTGGTTTGGATTTAATGCTGGATCTGCTCTTGGTGCAAATTTTGACGCAGTTGTTGCATTTGCAAACACCAATCTTGCTTCGGCAACCAGTATGATTACATGGATATTCTATGATAGGTTTACAAACCGAAAAATGACCGCGATTGGAGCGTGTATTGGGGCGATTGTTGGCCTTGTTGCAATAACCCCAGCAGCAGGGGTTGTCACCCTTGGTCAAAGTATTTTTATTGGTTTTATTGCAGCACTGATAAGCAACATGTCAATAAATATTTTTAGAAAGCTAAACATAGACGATACGCTAGATGTGTTCCCCAGTCATGGAATCGGGGGAATAGTGGGAATGCTAATGACAGCTGTTTTTGCTGCGGAGGTAGGTCTTGTTTACGGTGAAACCAAAACCATTATGATTCATTTATTCGCCATTCTAATAGTCGCCTCATATACTTTGATTGTAAGCTTTGGCCTCTTCAAGCTGGTAAATTTTATTACGCCCATTAGAGTTAGAGAGGATCAAGAAGAAAGAGGCTTAGATGCTTCTCAGCATGGTGAGAACTTTCTATAAAGACTTCTAATATAAAAAGTTATTGTAGGGGTATCGAACCTTAAAAATTTCTTTAACCTCTTGGTAAAGAACTTCTCTTAGTTCCTCCATGTTCTCTTTCTTCTGAGCAGAAATGAAAATAGCCTTTTTTGCACCTAGCTTTGACATCCAAGATTTCTTTAATAAATCTAATGATGATAATCCATCTGGGTCCTCCAATTCATTTTCGGGAGCTCGGTAGGCATCTATTTTATTAAATACGACTAATGTTGGTTTTTCTGATTTATCAATTTCAGTCAAGGTTTCATTTACAACTCTAAAATGGTCTTCAAAATTCGGGTGAGAAATGTCCAATACATGAATCAAAATATCTGCCTCTCTAACCTCATCCAATGTTGACTTAAATGATTCCATGAGCTGTTTAGGAAGCTTTCTGATGAATCCCACCGTATCAGTGAGAAGCATTGGTAAATTACCTAGAACCACTTTTCTCACAGTCGTATCTAGTGTAGCAAATAGCTTGTTTTCTGCAAAAACCTTGGATTTTGATAGGACATTCATCAGTGTGCTTTTACCCACATTTGTGTATCCCACCAATGCCACACGAACAAGCTGACCCCTATTCCCTCTTTGGGTGTGCATCTGCTTGTCAATATCCTTCAATCGTTCCTTCATTAAGGAGATTCTTTGTCCAATTATACGCCTGTCTGTTTCAATTTGTGACTCTCCAGGGCCGCGCATACCAATTCCTCCTTTTTGTCTTTCCAGGTGCGTCCACATTCGTGTTAATCGCGGCAGCATGTATTGCAGTTGGGCAAGCTCAACCTGAGTTTTAGCATGAAAAGTCATTGCTCTACTAGCAAAAATATCCAATATCAGAATTGTCCGATCAAGAATTTTGCAATTCAAATCTCTTTCGATATTACGCAGCTGTGAGGGAGAAAGCTCATCATCAAAAATGACCAGCTCAATATGGTTCGCGTTAATGTATTCTTTAATTTCAATAAGCTTTCCCGAACCCACATAGGTTTTGGGATTAGGCACAGAAAGCTTTTGTAAAAATTTCTTTTTCGTAACAGCGCCAGCAGTTGTGGCTAAAAACTGAAGCTCGTCCAGGTGCTCAAGGGCTATGTCCTCTAACAGTCCTGAATGGGCAACCCCTACGATTACACACCCTTCATTTTGTTTTTCAATTTTTAGTTTTGCTTTGGCCATTTATTTACGTAATGCTTGAACATAATCTGCCAACCAGATATAGCTTGAATCTCCCTTAATTGTGTTTTTATATGAGGGCATCACTCCTTTTCCTTTAGAAACAATGTCCATTATCTGAGCTTTCGAAAAGCTGCTTTCTTTAAGATTTTTGGCCCCGCTTGCCCCTTTGTCTCCATCTGTACCATGGCATCGTGCACAATGAATCTGGTAAAGCTGCTCGCCCTTTTCCATCGGGGAACCGGTCAGTGGTTCTTGAGCAGTATCAGAACAACCCACACTCAAAAGAGCCAGCCCATAATAAAGTTTTCTTAGAACCATGAGCCGTTTAGTGCTTCTCTGAACGGCCAAGGAATAGAAGCTATAATAAGGACTAGACCTATCGTATACCAAACAAGTATTTTCTTGTTTTTTTCCTCAGGACTTTCTTTCTTTTCAGCCATTTTACGACCTATTGTTACTATAACAATTGCCAGAAGCATTCCCAAGAGGTGCTCCATTCCGTAAAAACGTGTAATCGGGTTTTTCATCCATCCTTCCATAAAAGAAACATTCCCTGAGGTATAATATAAAATTAGGCCCAATAAAAGCTGAATATGAAGGGAAACCATGGCAAATAGATTAATCATTTTATCTTTTTTATCATAGCTTTTTTTACCCGCCAAGGCATTATAAATAGCGAATATGAGTAGTCCTAAAACCAACCATCTTAAACCCGAATGTGCGTGTACTAACATAATTTTATTTTTAGTCATTTAATTTCAAAACAGCTAAAAATGCTTCCTGAGGAACCTCAACCTTGCCCACCTGTCGCATTCTTTTCTTTCCTGCTTTTTGTTTTTCTAATAATTTTCTTTTCCTAGTAATATCTCCGCCATAACATTTAGCAGTTACATCCTTTCTTAATGCTTTTATGGTTTCTCGTGCAATTATTTTAGCCCCTATCGCTGCTTGAATTGGGATTTCAAATTGTTGTCGAGGAATTAATTCCTTAAGCTTTAAACAAATTCTTTTTCCTAGATCAAACGCATTGCTTCTATGTACGAGAGCTGAAAGCGCATCGACCTGTTCTGCATTTAACAATAAGTCCATTTTAATCAAATCTGATGCCCTATATCCAATTGGGTGATAATCGAAAGACGCATAACCCCTTGAAACAGATTTAAGGCGGTCATAAAAGTCGAATACAATTTCAGCTAGAGGCATTTCAAAGGTGATTTCAACCCTATCTTGAGTCAAATAAATTTGATTTTTAAGATCTCCTCTTTTTTCAATACATAGAGTCATAATAGCCCCAACATATTCTGTCTTTGTAATGACCTGAGCTTTAATATATGGCTCTTCTATTCTTTCCATTCCAGATGGGTCCGGAAGCTCTGAAGGATTATTAACTATAATCATTTCGTCAGGATCCTTCTTGAGGTAAGACTTATAAGAAACGTTTGGAACGGTTGTAATTACGGTCATGTTGAATTCCCTGTCTAGTCTTTCTTGAATAATCTCCATGTGCAGCATTCCTAAAAATCCACACCTAAAACCAAATCCTAGAGCCGCAGAAGACTCCGGTTCAAATACCAGTGACGAATCATTGAGCTGAAGCTTTTCCATTGAATACCGAAGCTCTTCATAGTCTTCGGTATCCACGGGATATATCCCTGCAAATACCATAGGCTTCACATCTTCAAATCCCTTAATTGCTTCTGTGCAAGGATTCTCTGTCGCGGTGATTGTATCACCCACTTTTACTTCATTGGCCTGTTTGATTCCCGAAATAATATAACCAACGTCTCCTGTTCGTAATTCATTTTGAGGAACCAATCCCATTTTGAGAATGCCTATTTCATCAGCATTGTAGTCTCGTTTAGTATTATAAAAGCGTATTCTTTGTCCCTTTTTAATTATTCCATTTTTTACTCTGAAATAGGCAATAATTCCCCTAAATGGATTAAAGACGGAGTCAAATATCATCGCCTGAAGAGGCTCTTGGTCATTTCCTTTTGGTGCTGGAATGTTTTTTATTACAGATGCTAAAATCTCCTCTACTCCCAATCCTGTTTTTCCAGATGCCCGTATGATTTCACTTACATCACAACCAATAAGCTCAACAATTTGATCAGAAACCTCATCCGGCATTGCTCCTGGTAAATCCATTTTGTTTAGAATCGGTATGATCTGTAAATCGTGCTCTAAGGCAAGGTATAAATTGGAAATCGTTTGGGCCTCAATTCCTTGTGAAGCATCAACAATCAGCAAGGCGCCCTCACAGGCAGCTATGGATCGGGATACTTCGTAGGAAAAATCAACATGTCCAGGCGTGTCAATCAGGTTTAGAACGTAGTCCTGCCCTTCATATTCATAGTTCATTTGAATCGCATGACTTTTGATAGTTATTCCTCTCTCTCTTTCAAGCTCCATATCGTCGAGCGCTTGATTCTGCATTTCTCTATCAGAAATGGTTCCTGTCGTCTGTAAAAGTCGATCTGCTAAAGTGCTTTTGCCGTGGTCAATATGGGCAATAATACAAAAGTTTCGAATGTATTTCATGAACTCTCAAAATTACACTTTAAATACCAATAAGACCATATCTTACAATGAATTTATTATGGTTTGTTTTCTTGACTTTATCCTTTGTTTTTATAAAACCTTGACAATTGAACTTCTTTGTGTAATTCCTTTCCGCTAATCATAAAATCGGCCATTTCTTCAGCCAAGAGTGGCGCCATTAAATATCCTTTTGTTCCAAGCCCATTAAACATATAAATCCCTTTATGTATAGGGTGCTCACCCATTACGGGTCTTCTATCGTGTACTGTAGGCCTTATACCTGCAATTTGTGAAACAATATGATACCTTCCCGAAAATATTCCAGCTATAACATTTATTAGGTTTCTCTTTCCTCCTTCTGTTATTTTTGCGTCATTTACATCCCACTCTATAGTCGCTCCGGCCTTAAATAAATTAGATCCGATAGGCAATATGAACCCTTTATGATTCCACGTCTCTTCTTCAGTTAGTTGTTCCGAATTAATGGTTAATATCTGTCCTTTTGTCTGCTGTATTTCAACCTCGTTAAAAAAGGAAATCATCTGCTGGTCGGACCCACATGAAAAGACTATCGTTTGATAGGCTTCTCCGTTGTAAGTGAGCTCATTCGCATTGATTTTTTTCTGATCAAACTCCTGATAGCTTAATATTCCTTGGGATTTAAGCATGTCGTGCATCTCCTTCATAAAAGAGCCTGCATTCACCCTGTAGGCATCCTTGACTAGTCCTGATCCATGTGTGTGTTTTTCATTTGTAAATTTATATTTCTTCTCGTCCACTGGGGATAAATAATTTACATATGCAGCATCTTCTTGTTTTTGTATCCAATATTTTTTTTCTTGCTCGCTGGCAAAAAACCTTCGGATTTTTATTGAATTAAAAAACTTACTGTTTGTTTCGCTTTCGATTTCTTTATAAAAACTTATAGCTGATGGGAGAAAGTCATCTACGCGCCATGATTTATTCACTCTTCTGAAAACAATTGGATTTATCATCCCTGCAGCGACAAAAGAAGATTTATTTTTATTGTTGTCTATGAGTCGGACACGGTGACCTTTTTTAGTCAACCTCCATGCTAATGAGCATCCTGCCAATCCCCCTCCAATAATTAGGTGTTTTTTCATTCAAGTCTCGCTACGCCAAGGGTAAAAATAGTGATTTTGATTGATTCATTTACCTTCACGATTTCTGTGCAAAGCTCTAGTAATGTTGCTCCTGTTGTTACCACGTCATCAACTATTCCCACCTCGCTTAGTTCTTTAAAAGCATGTGAAGCAAAAAATGAATTTTCAACATTAAGGCGCCTCTGATTACGAGATAATTTTGTTTGGCTCTTGGTGCTTTTCTTTTTTCTTAAAAGATTATTTTGGACGGGAATGTTTAGTTCTGAAGCAAGTCCCTGAGCAATACTCCTAGTCTGATTGTATCCTCGAATAAATTTTTTTCTATGAAATATAGGTACGGGAACGAGGCAATCAATCGTGTGTTCTCCGTTTAATTCTAGAAAGGTTTGCCCTAAACTTTTTCCTAAATTTCTTCCCGTTTTCTGCGACCCTTGGTACTTAAGACTATGAATTAAGGATTGCTCAACCCCCTCTTTAGAAAAAGAAAAAAGGCTGTATGCGCCCTGCACATTTGGCATATAAACACCCTGTAAAACTTGATTTTTTAACTTGTTTTTGAAGGGCTTAGACCAATTTATTTGTGCTTCGCACCCAAAACACACTAAACTTTTTTTGTTATCAATTTCTCGATCACAATGAACACATTTTCGCGGAAAAATTAAATTAAAAACCCCATGAATACTTGGCCCCAAAACGATTACTGTTTATATGAACAATTATTTGTGAAAAACGAAAACTAAGTACGTGTAAATTATTCTCAATTGTACATTAAATTTATACTATATAAAATTGAAAAAAAATCAATACCATTCATCAAAATGTTTGATAAAAGTTTTACATACAAGTATTAAAACTTTGTGGATATCTTTCCCTTGAATGTTAATAATCGCTGAAGGGTCTACAAATGAATGATTTGCGAATTGACATGTTAATAACATTAGTAAATTGTTAATTTCTTTAATTTGAAAAGGTGAGATTTTTAGCAATTTTTGTATGCCTCAACAATAAGAAAAAGCAAACTTAAAACAACCACTTTGCTTTTGGAATTGAGGAAGCAAGAGGCTTAAGGATAATGTTAACAGCTATGGGAACCAATAAGGGGCTCTAATGAACGTGTTTTCCCTTAACAGAAACGAAACCAAAAACAAAAGAATATGGCCGAAAAAAACGAACCCATTTTGCAAGAAAACACAAATAGATTTGTGTTGTTTCCAATTCAACATGATGATATTTGGTCGTTTTATAAACGGGCGGAAGCCAGTTTTTGGACGGCAGAGGAAATTGACCTTCAGCCTGATCTAATTGATTGGGAAAGCAAGCTAAATGATGATGAAAAACATTTCATTAAGCATGTGTTGGCTTTTTTCGCTGCATCTGATGGGATCGTAAATGAAAACCTAGCTGAAAATTTTTTAGCCGAAGTTCAGTATACTGAGGCCAAGTTTTTCTATGGTTTTCAAATTGCTATGGAAAATGTTCATTCAGAAACCTATTCTCTTCTTATTGATACATATATTAAGGATTCGTCTGAAAAGAAGCATTTATTCAACGCCCTTGATACTCTAGACTGTGTAAAGAAAAAAGCAGACTGGGCACTTAGGTGGATTGATAAAGGTTCGTATGCCGAAAGATTAATTGCTTTTGCTGCTGTTGAGGGCATCTTTTTTTCAGGGTCTTTTTGCTCTATTTTCTGGTTGAAAAAAAGAGGCTTAATGCCGGGGCTTTCATTTTCTAACGAGCTCATCTCAAGAGATGAAGGTTTACATTGTGATTTTGCCTGTTTACTATACACTCAACACTTGGTGAATCAGTTGCCAAAAGAGCAGGTAGCTGAAATCATAAAAGATGCTGTAGAGATTGAGAAGGAATTTGTAACAGATGCGCTTCCAGTTAAATTGATTGGAATGAATAGTGGCCTCATGACTGAATACATTGAGTTTGTCGCGGATCGTTTACTCGTTGAGCTTGGAAATGATAAAATTTACAACGCTTCAAACCCTTTTGACTTTATGGAAATGATTTCAATACAAGGGAAGACAAACTTTTTCGAGAAACGTGTTGGTGAGTATCAAAAAGCGGGGGTATTGTCGGGGGATGACCAAACATTCAGTTTGGATGAGGATTTTTAAGAATTGTTAAAAAAAGAATTAGATGTACGTAGTTAAAAGAGATGGAAAAAAAGAGCCCGTAAAATTTGATAAAATTACGGCGAGAATAATAAAAATGTGTTATGGCCTTGATCCTTTGGTTTCTCCAGAGGCTGTTGCCATGAAAGTCATCGAAGGAATTTATGATGGTGTATCTACATCAGACCTTGACAATCTTGCAGCTGAAGTTGCAGCAGCAAAAACCATAGACCACCCGGATTATGCATTATTGGCATCACGTATTGCGGTTTCAAATCTACACAAAGAAACCAAAAAGACGTTTTCCGATGTAATGCAAGATTTATACAATTACATTGACCCTAAAACAGGAGAAAATGCGGCCTTACTGTCTAAGGATGTTCACGATATAATCATGGATAATAAAAACCTGCTTGATTCAAGTATCATTTATGACAGAGATTTTCGATATGATTACTTTGGGTTCAAAACCTTGACGCGATCTTATTTGATGAAGCTAAATGGCAATATTGCAGAGCGTCCTCAGCAAATGCTTATGCGTGTTTCTGTGGGGATTCATAAAAATGACATTGAGTCAGCGCTAAGAACCTATAACCTAATGTCAGAAGGTTGGTTTACTCATGCAACACCCACTTTATTTAATTCAGGAACTCCAAAGCCTCAGATGTCTTCTTGCTTTTTGCTTACCACAAAAGAAGACAGTATTAATGGGATTTACGATACCTTAAAATCTTGTGCGCAAATTTCGCAATCAGCAGGTGGGATTGGACTTTCTATTCACGACATCCGCGCTACCGGGTCTTATATCAAGGGAACAAATGGTACGTCAAACGGAATCGTCCCGATGCTTAGAGTTTTTAATGATACCGCACGTTATGTAGATCAAGGTGGTGGTAAACGAAAAGGTTCATTTGCTATGTATCTCGAGCCATGGCATGCCGATGTTTTTGATTTTCTAGACTTGAAAAAGAATCATGGAAAAGAAGAACAACGTGCGCGTGATTTATTTTATGCTTTATGGATTCCTGATTTATTTATGAAGCGTGTAAAAGAAAATGGAGACTGGACCTTGATGTGTCCACATGAGTGCCCGGGTCTTTCCGATACACACAGTAAAGAGTTTGAAAAGCTTTACACCAAATACGAAAAAGCAGGTAAAGGAAGAAAAACAATTAAAGCGCAAGACCTTTGGTTTAAAATATTGGAGTCACAGATAGAAACTGGAACACCTTATATGCTATATAAAGATGCTGCAAATGCAAAATCAAATCAGCAGAATCTAGGAGTAATTAAATCTTCAAACCTCTGTACGGAGATTATTGAATATACTGCTCCAGACGAAGTTGCAGTTTGTAACTTGGCCTCGTTGGCTCTTCCTAAATATGTAAATGATGACGCTACATTCAACTTTGAGAAGCTCTTCGAAGTTACCTATCAAGCGACAATTAACCTCAACAGAATTATTGATGAGAATTTTTATCCGGTTGAAGAAGCAAGAAACTCAAATATGAGACATCGTCCAATCGGTCTAGGAGTTCAGGGACTTGCTGATGCATTTATTATGATGCGTTTACCTTTTGAATCAGAAGAAGCACAAGCGCTAAACAGAGAGGTCTTTGAAACCATTTATTTTGCGTCCATGACTGCGTCTAAAGATCTTGCCAAAGAGGATGGGGCTTATGAATCTTATCCTGGATCTCCCGTTTCTAAAGGAATCTTTCAGTATGATATGTGGAATGTCAAACCAACAAAAAGATGGGAATGGAATGTGCTAAAAAGTGAGGTGAAGAAATACGGCGTGCGTAATTCTTTATTATTGGCACCCATGCCAACTGCATCTACAGCACAAATTCTAGGAAATAATGAATGTTTTGAACCTTACACATCAAATATTTACACCCGCCGAGTATTGTCCGGTGAGTTTATTATTGTGAATAAACACTTATTAAAAGACCTTGTAAAGGAAGGTCTCTGGGATAAGTCAATGAGGCAAAAAATCATGGCCGCAAATGGTTCTGTTCAAAACATCGAAGAAGTACCGGAAACGTTGAAACAGCTTTATAAAACAGCATGGGAAATTTCTCAAAAATCAATCATTGAACAAGCTGCAGATCGCGGCGCATATATTTGTCAAAGTCAGTCGTTAAACATCTTCATGGAAAATGCCAATTTCGGTAAACTAACCTCAATGCACTTTTATGGTTGGGAAAAAGGTCTGAAAACTGGCATGTACTACCTGCGAACAAAAGCTGCTACTGATGCGATTAAGTTTACTGTAGATAAAGACGTTATTGCAAAGAGCACAAGTAAATCTAAAGAGGAAATAGCATGCTCATTAGATGATCCAGACGATTGTGAAATGTGTTCTGGTTAAACATGTTTTTTAATTAAATATCAAAAAGGGTTGCTTTTGCGGCCCTTTATAATTTATAAAGATTCTATTTTCCCATTATGAAAAAGATTAAATCTGCTCTAATTTCCGTTTATTATAAAACGGGCTTAGAAAACATTGTTAAAGAGCTTCATAAAAACAATGTTGTAATATATTCAACCGGAGGAACTCAGGCTTTTATTGAAGGGCTCGGGGTTCCAGTAATTGCAGTTGAGGACCTAACAGAATATCCCTCTATTCTCGGGGGAAGGGTTAAAACACTTCATCCCAAAGTATTTGGAGGAATCCTAAATAGGAGATCTTTAAGCTCCGATCAGGAAACAATTGTAGAATATGGAATACCCTCACTTGACCTCGTCATCGTAGACCTATATCCATTTGAAGAGGTTTGTTCAGCGGGAGGAACTCATGAAGAAATTATTGAAAAAATAGATATCGGTGGCATTTCATTGATTCGAGCAGCGGCAAAAAACTTTAATGATGTTATGGTTCTTTCTTCCATTAATCAATACGAAAGCTTTCTTAATCTTTTAAAAGAGCAAGGAGCGACAACCTCCGAAGATCAAAGACAAATATATGCGGGTGAAGCATTCCAAATTTCCTCACATTATGACACTTCTATTCATGCTTATTTTTCTCCTGAAGATATGGACTCACTGAAAATAAGTAATGCCAACTCTAGAACACTTAGATATGGAGAAAACCCACATCAAAAAGGGTACTTTTTTGGAGACTTTGAAGAAATGTTTGACCAGCTTCACGGTAAAGAGCTTTCATACAACAATCTACTAGATGTCGATGCCGCTATTAACCTTATTCTGGAATTCCAAAATGCAAAACCAACCTTTGGAATTTTAAAACACAATAACGCTTGTGGATTTAGCTCACGGGAAAGCATTAAGGATGCTTATCAAGCTGCTCTTGCTGGTGATCCTGTGAGTGCATTTGGCGGCGTTCTTGTTTCAAATACCGCTATCGACTCTGACACGGCCGGACTAATCAATGACCTGTTCTGTGAAGTGCTTATTGCTCCCGGGTTTGATGAATCTGCTCTAGATATATTAAAACAAAAAAAGAATAGGATTATCCTTAAATCGAAACCATTTCAGCGAGCACAGAAAACTGTAAGAACAGCTCTAAATGGCTTTCTCGTTCAGGATAGAGATACACAAACAGAAACAGCTGTTGACCTAAGCTGTGTAACTGCTTTAAACCCTACAGACGAGGAGGTTTCAGACCTTTTGTTCGCAAATAAAATCTCAAAACACACAAAATCCAACACCATTGTCTTGGCTAAAAACAACCAGCTATTAGCCAGTGGAACAGGTCAAACATCCCGTGTAGATGCATTAAGACAGTCCATACATAAAGCAAAATCTTTTGATTTTGATTTGAATGGAGCGGTTATGGCTAGTGATGCCTTTTTCCCGTTCCCCGATTGCGTTGAAATTGCATGTAATGAGGGTATCAAAACAGTTATTCAACCAGGAGGTTCAATTAAGGATAAATTGTCAATAGAGTATTGTGATAAGAATGAAATGAAAATGGTTTTTACAGGAATTCGTCATTTCAAACATTAACTTTATTATATTTGACCGTTGTACCTTTAAATAAGGGGGTAAACATTGTTTCAATATAATTTTTAAAATGGGGATTTTTAGTTTTTTAACGCAAGAAATAGCAATAGATTTAGGCACTGCTAATACCCTTATTATTTGGAATGATAAAGTCGTAGTTGACGAGCCCTCAATCGTTGCCAAAGATATTCAATCTGGCAAGATCGTTGCTATTGGAAAAAAGGCCCAGCAAATGCACGGAAAAACACACCGGTTAATAGAAACCGTTCGCCCTCTAAAAGACGGTGTTATAGCTGATTTTCAAAGTGCTGAGCAAATGATTCGCGGAATGATTAAAATGATCAATTCGGGAAGAAGCTTATTCAACCCCACGCTGAGAATGGTAATTTGTATTCCCTCGGGAATTACCGAAGTTGAAAAACGAGCCGTTCGAGATTCTGCAGAGCACGCGGGGGCTAAAGAAGTATACCTGATTCACGAGCCTATGGCTGCTGCTATTGGTATTGGAATCGATGTTGAAGAGCCCATGGGTAATATGATAATAGACATCGGTGGAGGAACCTCGGAAATTGCAGTAATCGCACTTGGCGGTATTGTTTGTGATAAGTCCATTCGTATTGCAGGAGATGATTTTACAAATGATATTGAAGAGTATATGAGAAGGCAGCACAATATTCTTGTAGGAGAAAGAACTGCGGAGCAAATTAAAATAGAAGTGGGTGCAGCCCTTCCCGATTTAGAAACACCTCCTTCCGACTATGCTGTTCGGGGTAGAGACCTTATGACCGGTATACCTAAAGAGATAATGGTATCATATACTGAAGTTGCCCACGCCTTGGATAAAACCATTTCAAAAATTGAAGAAGCTATTCTTAGCGCATTAGAAATGACCCCTCCAGAATTGTCTGCAGATATATATAAAACAGGGATCTATTTGGCAGGAGGAGGATCAATGCTCAGAGGTCTAGACGATAGAATTTCATCGAAAACCAAGCTTCCTGTTCACATTGCCGAGGATCCCCTAAGAGCCGTGGCAAGGGGAACAAGTATTGCCCTAAAAAACATTGATAAGTACCAGTTTCTTATTAAGGATTAATTCCAGATAATTTTCTTTTTCTAAGCGCTTAAATCAAAGGTTGTTTGTTATCTTTGAAGATGCAGAACTTGATTGCTTTTATTCAAAAACTCAGGGTTTTCTTTGTTTTTTTATTTCTACAAATAATCATATTTACTGCATACGTTTCATTTATGACCATTCCAAAAAGCAGTTATTTTACAACTGCATCATATTTTGCAGGGTCGTTATTCGAAATTAAGCACTCTATCACCAAACACTTTAACCTTGAAGAGAACAACAGAAACCTACAGCTTGAAAATATAAGGCTTCGTTCTAACACTCCTTCTTTTTTGTATGAGGTCGGCCGAGACTCTTTATCTTTTATAGACACTAGCTACCAACAGCAATATCATTATATTCCAGCAACGGTAATAAACTCTACCATTACGAAAAGAAATAATTTTTTCACTTTAAACGCTGGGAGTATTCAGGGGCTTAAACGCGGATTAGGCGTCTTTTCAAGCAATGGGATTGTAGGGATTATCCATGCATGTAGTGAACATTTTAGCATTGTTAAAAGTGTATTGACTGCTGATATTAATATTGATGTTATGATTAAAGATAATGGTGCTTTTGGGTTATTAAAGTGGGATGGTAAAAACCCAAACAAAGGTGAGATTTCAGGCATAACCAATGATATTAAAATTTCTACTGATTCAAAAGTTGTAACACGGGGAGGTAGTGGTATTTTTCCAAAAGGTTTAATGGTTGGAAAGGTAACAGAGGTACAATCGATTGAGGGCAAATCTGTTTGGCGCGTTGAAATTAGGTTTTCAGAAAAATACGCAGCATTAGAAAATGTCTATGTAATAAAGAATTTATTTTTCAGCGAAATGTTAGCGCTTCAAAATGAAAGTGAGGGAAATTAGATATGGGGCGTTTTTATACATTTTTATTCAGGTTCCTGCTCTTTGTTTTTCTTCAGGTGTTTATTTTCAATCAGCTTGAAATAAACCCATACATTCACATAATGGTTTCGCCTTTATACATCATGTTGCTCCCCTTCGAAATGTCCGTTATTCGCTTGCTGCTCGTTTCTTTTTTGCTGGGTGTATTTATCGACGCCTTTTCAAATACCTTTGGTCTTCACGCGTCTTCATTGGTTTTTCTGGCGTACATTAGGCCTGTCGTTTTTAGGTGGTTTGCTCCTAGAGACGGTTATGACAACATTAAAACCCCGTCTATTTTTGACATGGGGAATAGGTGGTTTCTGATTGTATTTGGAAGCCTTTTAATTTTTCATCATTTATGGTTTTTCACGATGGAAAGTTTTTCTTTTGGTGAATTATTGTTAATTCTTCAAAAAACATTCCCTAGCGCCCTACTTTCATTTACTGTATGTATTATCTTACAAACACTATTCCTTAAAAAGTCAAATTAAATTGAATGTAGAAAACAGAAGATATGTAATTATTTCCTTCATATTGTTTGTTGGCATCATCTATTTGTTTCGGCTCTTTTATATGCAGGTTTTGGATGACACCTGGAGTGAACGTGCGCATCAAATTAGTGAAAAAAGAAGTGAAGTTACCCCCCCAAGGGCCATTATCTATGATAGAAATGGTCTCAAAATAGTTGGAAACAAAACCTACTTCAACCTTATGGTTATCGAGGATAAAATGGGTGAAAGTTTTGACACACTAAACTTTGCAGAGCTTATCGGTTGGACAAACAGCATGGTAAGCGAAAGGTTTAGAGAAATTGTAAAAGGAGAGGGCGTATATTATAATAAGTATAGCGGTAAAAAAGAATCTAATTATCAAAAAAACAGACCCTACCCTTTTTTAAAGGAAATTACTAAAGAGGAAATGGTAAAAATTGCTCCTTTTTTAGGTTTGTATCCCGGATTTTATGAAGAAGAAACGAGTATGAGGTATTACCCCTATCCAAATGGCGCTAATATTTTAGGTTATTTGTCAGAGGTGAACCAAGAGGAGGTTTCAAGGGATAAGTTTTATAAACCAAGCTATAATATTGGAAGATCAGGAATAGAAAAAATCTATGAAAAAGAATTAAGGGGTATAAAGGGAGTGCATTATATTGTCCGGTCAGCAATGAATAATGAGGTCAAAAAATATGAAAATGGAAGATATGACACATTGGCCAAGCAAGCTCAACCAATACGACTTGGTTTAGATATAAAACTTCAGGCTTATGGTGAAGAGCTTATGAAAAATAAAAAAGGATGTATCGTTGCAATTGAACCTAAAACCGGCGAAATACTTTCTATGGTTTCAGCGCCCTCCTATGACCCTAATATTCTCGTGGGAAGAAAGAATGTAAGCAAGTACTATCCCGAGCTGATTAACAACCCAGACAGGCCCCTCTATCCAAGACCCACACAAGCAGAGTACCCTCCAGGTTCAATATTTAAGTTAGTGCAATCTTTGATTGGGCTTCAAGAAGGTGTAATTACAAAAAACACTGGTTTCCCTTGTAATAAAACCCTAGTTGGTTGCCATTCACACCCTTCTCCATCAAGTATCTCAAAAGCTGTTAAATTTTCTTGTAATCCCTATTATTACTACATGGTCAAAAAAATTATAGAACAGAAAAAATATCCCAACAGATATGAAGATGCCGAATATGGTTTAAACCTATGGAATAAATATATGCAAAGCTTTGGATTGGGGAAAAAGCTAAATAGTGATGTTTTTGGTTTACGGGCTGGTTTGATTCCAAATTCATCATACTACGACAAGTGGTACGGACACCACCGCTGGGCATTTTCTACAATTCGTTCCATTTCCATAGGACAAGGTGAGGTAAAACTCACCCCGCTTCACATGGCTAATATTGCCGCTATAATT